>Ga0326597_10000588_pt1 | contig 63804 bp, 52 predicted proteins | sample RVTome_12_FD_203789 | JGI IMG/M metagenome (GOLD analysis project Ga0326597, IMG submission 203789) | Soil microbial communities from uranium-contaminated site in the Upper Colorado River Basin, Wyoming, United States - RVT100D185 | ecosystem: Environmental > Terrestrial > Soil > Contaminated >...
GTCGGGAGGCGGAGGTGTCCCAGGATCCGGCCGATCACCGCGGCCTGCTCGATGAGCGCCACCAATCGCAGGCGGCCGCCACACCGGGGGCAGGCCAACACGTCGAGGCCGAACGTTCGAGCCATCACCGCCGCCCACTCAGAGCCCCGCCCAGCACCGCCGGCAGCGCCCTGCTCCGGGGCTGCCGCGGCGTCCGATCCAGACCCCTCCGCCACATCGCCCTCCTCCCGCGGCGCGCCTGGGACCACGGCGGCACGCCAGGCCGACCGCGCGCCGAGCACCCCGTAGTAGAGCACCAGGTTGACCCGCGGCCGCGGGACGAGCACCGCCAGGCGGCCGAGAAAGGACACGGGGTCGAAGACCAACGCGGTCGTCCCGTTCCGCCACGGGTGCCGCAGCGAGAGCCGCACCTGACCATCCCCCGTCAGCTCCAGGCGCTCGGCCGCAACCGGCGGGCGAAGGACGTACCGGCAGACCCGCTCCAGTCGATCGCGCCGCCCGGCTGGCACGACCAGCCCCGCATGCAGACTGAACCCGTTGGCCTCCGCCTGACACGGTCCGGGCGTCGGCCGCTCAGCCGCGTCGCGAGCCACCCCATAGAAGGCCTTCACCCCATCGGGCCCGGGGGCAAACACGCCGTCGAGCATGAGCGCGTAGAAATGGACGTTCAGATTCAACGCGCCACCGAACCACTGGATGACGACCACGCCGCCGCCCCGCCCACCCAGAATCCCGACGTCCCGGGCTCGTTCGCGAAGCACGCGGGACACGGCCCGCGCCATGATGGCCGCGACCGCGCGGCAGAGGTCGTGGTCTCATGCCAGGATGTACCGCAGGCGATGCGGCAGACTCAGCACCCATTGGCGCACGGGCACATCATCGGGGAACACATGATCGACCAGATGCGCGGCGCGCTCGGCCATGCGACGGCCGCCGCAGCTCGGACAGAGCGCGCGCCCCTTGCAGGAGAACGCCACGAGCCGGTCAAAACCGCACCCGGCGCAACGAAAACGCGCAAAGCCGCCCGCGAGCCACCCGCACCGGAGAAAATCCGTGAACGCTCGCTCGACGAACTTCGGGAGCCCCTGTCCATCGCGGAGGTTGGCCGCCTGCGGGAAATTGGAGTAGCGGCGCGCCATGACGGCAGAAGCTGCTTCGTGTCACGCTCGGCACCATCGCAGTTTCTGCCCGAAGAACGCCGGTCGGTGCGGACCAGGCGCGTCCGGCAACGTGCCGGGAATGCGGGGACGACGACCCACGCGATCGAGCCGGCGGTCGAAGCCCGCTTCGCCCGTCTGAACGTCATCCGCCCGACCTACAGCGGGGAGCCGGTCGCCAGGATTTACGAGTTCGAGGTCTACGGGCCCGATGGCCCGCGGAATCTCGCGCTCGGCCGTCCCGCCACGGGAAGTCTGCCCTGCCGCCAGGATCAGGGGCCGGAGAAGGCCGTGAACGGCAGCGTCGCGGGAGGGGAAACCGACAGGTGGTGCGCTGAAGACAGGCCGCTGTTCCTGCAGGTGGATCTTGGAACGACTCGTCCGGTGACGCGCTTCGTCGTGAAGCACGCCAGCGCGGGAGGCGAACGCGAGGAGTCCGACACGCGCGAGTTCAACATCCAGGTGAGCACGGACGGAAAGGTCTTCACCACGGTCGAGACGTCTTCAGGCGCCGGGTTCGTCGAGGAACGGACCGAGTATCGCCAGATCGTCTACTTCGACGGGCGGCGGGAGGCCCGGCTCCTGTTCGTCGACGGCACGCTGGAGTCCAGGAACATCGATCGCCTGCTGAATCTGGAAGAAGACCGGATGATCTTCGCCGGAATCTTCCAGTTCTTCTGCCCCCCGACTGAGAAAGACGAGATCCGATCCGCGTCCCCCGGGCGCCGCACTGCTATCCCACGTCGACGCGGCCGTTGCGCTTCAGACGCAGTCGAGCGAGCACTCTGCGCGGGTCGACCGACGGGTGGCACCTCCGCGACGCCGGCATCTGTAGGTAAACGAGGAAACCCACGGCGATCAGGCCGAGCGCGAGCGAGTGGATCCGAACCGCTCGTAGGACCTCGCACGACAGGAACACATAGGCCGAGAAGCGGGCCCGCTCGTGCCGCCTCAGCATCAGCACGCCGACGATGGGCGCGATGAGGAAATACACCAGCGCGTCCCACAGTGTGAGACTTCCGAAATTGAGCCATCGTGTGCGGAGCAGCAGCGCGCCGGCGTGAACCATCGGACTGGCGAGCAGGGCGAGCGTCAAGATCCACAGTCCGAGCGGACGGCTTGGCCGCTTCTCGGAGCGGTCAGCCGAGCCCCTCGCGTATTCAGCGGCGGCGGGATCCGTCACTATCGCCAGATGTCCGCGCCCTGCTCTTTGAGCTTCGCCTGTTCGTCCTCCATCCACGTCTGGAACTCGCCGGTGCTCAGGACGGTGACGAAGCCCCGCATCCGGTAATGGCCCAGACCGCAGAGCTGCGCGCAGGCGATCTCGTAGTTGAACTCGGGATTCCCCGTTCGGGTCCGCATCTCCGCGGTCGTGACGTTGGGGACGAACCAGACGGGGATCGTGAAGCCGGGGATGGCGTCCTGCTTCACGCGAAACTCGGGCACGCCGAAGCTGTGGATGACGTCCTTGCTCCTGAGCCGCACGATGATCGGCGTGTTCACCGGCAGATAGAGCTGATTGAGAGTCGTGACGTCGTCCTTCGCGGCAGGATCAGACCGATCGAGTCCCAGGGGGTTCGTCTGGAGGTCGATCAACTCGATGTCCGTCCGGCCGAATACCCCATCAGGACCCGCGTAGCGGACGTTCCAGGCGAACTGCTCGGCGGTGACCTGCACGACCAGCGCTTCACTCTCCGGGGGAATGTGGTCGACCCTCGCGGCCCAGATCGGGATCGAAAAGGCGAACAGCAGGACCATTTCGACGACGAGCACGCCGCCCTCGAGATAGCTCGACGCGTGAGACCTGGCGCCCGCGTAGGTCGCCACCAAATTCCGCGATCGCCGGAAACGGACCAGGGTGTAGGCGAAGAATCCTCCCCACCCGACGAACAGGACGAGCATGAACACGTGCATCCAGCCGAGCAGGCTGTCGATCTGCCCGCCGTGCGTCGCGGCGAGCGCCGGGAGGCCGAGCCAGTCAGTCATGATGTTCTCGACGCTCGTTGGAGCGCCGGCCATTCGGTGTCGAGCTCGCCTTCCGCGATGCGCTTCGCGCGCCTGCGGAGATAGAGGAAGAAGCCCACGAACCCGCCCTGCACCGCAAGCGTGACGGCCAGCATCACCAGGATGCCGAGCTTCGTCCCGTCGATCATCGCGGTCTCCTCCGCCCCGAAGCACATCGGGCAGGCGAGAACGCTCGAGCTGCCGCCGATCACCGCGAGCGCCGCCGTGACGGCGGCCCGTCTGATTCCGCTCCGCAACCGCGGCCGGGCGCTCCTTGCCGCGCCGAAGCTCGAAGAGTGAAGGCGGGTCATCGCAGCGTCCTCGTCTTGCGCAGGAACCACGAGTCGTAGGCGACCAGGCCGAACGACAGGGCGAACGCCGCAACGGCCGCGAGGAGGCTTGCGACCCCGTCCTCCCGCGCGTACAGGGCCAGGCACCAGACACCGAACAGCACCGCGAGGGCCGCGGAGAGGAGGATCAGCACCGCGTGGACCCACCTGAGGCTCATTCGTGAATCCAGTAGCCGTCGCTGTGAGTGACGGCAGGAAGGGCCAGCAGCGCGACGAAGAACACAGCGGTCAGCACGAGGACCGCGTAGATCAGCTTCTTCTCGGAGATCAGGTGCATGAAGTAGCACGCCACCAGCGATCCCTTGACGGTGGCGACGAGCAGCGCCACGGCAACGGCAATCGGCAGGGGAAGGTGAAGGTAGGAGACCGCCACCGTGATGACTGTCAGGGCCATGAGCGCGACGAAGACGGTGATGTAGACCTTGACGTGTCTGTCGATGTCAGCTGCGTGGTCGCTCGTCATGGATGCCGCCTACAGGAGATACAGGGTCGGGAAGAGGAAGATCCAGACCAGATCCACGAAATGCCAGAAGAGGCCTGAGTTCTCGACCCGGTTGGTGAACCACACCGGATTCGTCTTCCAGAGCTTCGAGCCGGGGCCCCAGAAATACGCGTTCACCAGCATCCCGCCGAACACGTGGAGCATGTGCAGGCCGGTCAGGGTGAAGTAGATGGCGAGGAAGTTGCTGGTGCTCGGGTAGAGCCCGTCGTGGAACTTGTGGCTGTATTCGAAATACTTGACCACGAGGAAAACGAGGCCGAGCAGGATCGTCGCCCCCATGTACATCCGATAGGTCCCGAAGCGGCCGCGCATCAGCGACGCCCAGGCCATCACCATCGTGACGGACGACGAAATCAGGACGATCGTGTTGAACGTGGCGAGCGGGACGTTCAGAATCGTGTCTCCCCGCGGCCAGCTCGGCGCCCCCGCCCGGATCAGGATGTAGCTCGCGAAGAGGGCGCCGAACAGCATGACTTCCGAGGCCAGGAACAGCCAGATGCCGATCTTCCCGTTGGTCAGACCGGTGTCGCGGCGAACCTCTACGGTGTAGGGGATGTCCATCACGAATCATGCCTCGTACTGCGGCGAGAAGTCCTTCGCCGCGCCGGGAACGCTGTACTCGTAGGGCCCCCGGTACGCTTCCGGGGCCACGCGGAAATTGCCGTGCGGGGGAGGCGAGGGCGCCGCCCACTCGATCGTCGTGGCCTCCCACGGATTCTCCCCGGCCGCCTTCCCCTTCCAGATGCTCCAGAAGAAATTGACGATGAAGGGTATCTGGAAGAGCGCGAGGATCCACGCGCCCCAGGAGGAGACGACGTTCAGATGCAGGACCGGCTCGGCAAAGGCGTAGCTCGCCCCGCCGTCGTACAGCCGTCGCGAAACGCCGGCCAGCCCCTGAATGAACATCGGCATGAAGATCACGTTCATGCAGACGAGCGAGCCGACGAAGTGGATCTTGCCGAGCGTCTCGTTCATCATCCGCCCGGTCGCCTTCGGGAACCAGTAGTAGACCCCCGCGAAGAGGGCGAAGATCGTGCCCGGCGCGACGACGTAGTGGAAGTGGCCGATGACGTAGTACGTGTCGTGCAGCGGGATGTCCGTGACGTTCAACCCGAGCGGAAGCCCCGTCAGCCCGCCGATGCCGAACATCGGCAGGAAGCCGAGCGCGAAGAGCATCGGCGTATTGAAGCGGATCGATCCGCCCCAGAGCGAGAGGACCAGGGCCGTCAGGATCACGACCGACGGGATCGAGATGATCATCGTCGTCGTCTGGAAGAACGCCGCCATCGTCGTCCCCATGCCCGTCATGAACATGTGGTGCGCCCAGACGATGAACGACATGAAGCCGAGGAAGATCACCGAGTAGACCATCGGACGGTAGCCCCAGAGCGGCTTCCGCGTGTTGTTCGCGATGATCTCGGCCACGATGCCCAGCCCGGGAAGGATCAGGACGTAGACTTCCGGGTGCGCCAGGAACCAGAACAGGTGCTGCCAGAGGAGCGGGTTGCCGTCGCCGGCCACGGCGAGGACCTGGCCGCTGACCACGAGGCCGCTCGGGAGGAAGAAGCTCGTGCCGGCCAGCCGATCCATGAGCTGCAGGATCGCCGCGGCCTCGAGCGGCGGAAAGGCCAGCAGCAGCAGGAAGGCCGTGACGAACTGGGCCCACACGAAGAAGGGGAACCGGTAGAAGGTGAGCCCCTTCGCGCGGAGCTGGATGGTGGTCGTGATGAAGTTGACCGCTCCGAGCAGCGACGAGGTGATCAGGAAGACCATCCCGATGAGCCACCACGTCTGGCCCGTGCCCGCCAGGTTGGCGAGCGGCGAGTAGGACGTCCACCCGGATTGCGCGGCGCCCCCGGGGACGAAGAAGCTGGCGAGCATCGTCACGCCGCCGAGGAAGAAGAGCCAGTAGCTCGCCATGTTGAGCCGCGGGAACGCCATGTCCTGGGCTCCGATCTGGAGCGGGAGCACGAAGTTCCCGAATCCTCCGACGGCGAGGGGCACCACGCCGAGGAAGACCATGATGGTGCCGTGCATGGCCCCGAGCTCGTTGTAGAACTCGGGGAGCATCGTCCCGCCCGGCATCCGCGCATCGCCGAGGAGCGCGCCGAGCAGCGGCAGCGGGCTGCCCGGGTAGGCGAGCTGCCAGCGCATGAGCATCATCAGCGAAAAGCCGAAGAGCAGGAACAGGAGGGCGGTGATGGCGTACTGGATGCCGATGACCTTGTGGTCGGTGGAGTAGACGTACTTGCGCCAGAAGCCGAGCTCCTCCTCGTGGTGGGCTTCGTGCGCGACGTGCGGCTGGGGTGCGACGGCGCCTTCCGGCTGACTCATGCGGCTTCTCTCCGGAAGGCTACCTCGCGCCGGGGGTGGTGAACTTGAAGTTCTGGGTCTTCGTCTCGTCCGCGCCAATCGTGACCGAGGCCGTCTGCGTCCCCAGCTTCTCGTGCCAGGCCGTGATCTCGTAGGTCCCCGGGCCGAGGCCGGAGATCGCGAACTTCCCGTCCGTGCTCGTCGCCGAGAAGAAGGGATGGGTGAAGACGCCGATGTAGGCGCTCATCCATGGGTGGACGTCGCACTTGATCAGGAAGAGCGCTTCCGGCTCGTCGAACACGGCGCTCGCCTCCTTGACCGTCGGCGGCATCGCCCGGTTGAACCCCTTGTTGATCTTCGGAAGCGCGTGGACGTTGTGGAGGATGCCGTCGGAGTTGAAGATCCTGTAGGGCTGACCGACCATGATGCCCATCACGTGCGGCACGTACATGCAGCCTTTCTGGTCGAGCGTCACGGGTCTCGTGGGAGCGGGCCAGGTCTTCCCCGCCGGGAGCCCCTTCGAGACCCAGACCATGATGTTCCCCATCGTGTTGCCGCTGCCAAGGACCAGCATCTCGTTCGGCACCGGCTCCGAGTGCTTCTTGGCGCACGCGGGGTCGGCGTCCATGGCGAGCGGCCTGAGATTGGGGACGTTCCCGGCGAAGGTGACGGTTCCGGTGACGGACGAGGCGGCTACCGCGACGCCCGGCCAGATCGAGACCGCGACCAGCCCAGCCGCCAGCCACGCCTTGTTCCCCATCCTGCGCATGGTCGTTTCCTCCCTCATCGTAGACCTCGCCTCCCTCGTCTATCGTCGACGCGGCTGCGTTCCGCTTATCCTGGAATGAATTGACTCTACACCGGACCCCGCCATGCGGGCAACCCGCCTTCGCCCGACTCGCCTTCGGCTTCGTCGGGGCTACGGCGGGGCAGGCCCCGCGACGCTGTCCCGCCGAAGCGCGACAATCCCAGGGCGCGAAGGCGGACCTCAAACGTTCTCGAAGGCCAGCGATTCGGCGATCCTCGGGTCGCGCAGCGGCACGAGCGCCTGCCGTCGCATCAGCCAGCTCGCCGCCGCCACGAAGCACCCGCCGGTGGCGACGAGCGCGGCCACGTCCAGAGCCGACGGACGGACCCCGTCGGGATGGAGCGTCGGCATGACCTGCCAGTAGAGGTCCACGAAGTGCATGGCGAGGAGCCACGCTCCCCCCACGGCCAGGGTCGCTCCGTTCCGCTTGACGCTCCGCCCCATCAGGTAGAAGAACGGAGCCACGAAATGTCCCGCCATGAGGAAGAGCGAGACCGTCATCCAGGACCCTTCCATCCGCGCCTTGTACCAGATCGTCTCCTCCGGGAGGTTCGCGTACCACATGAGGAAGAACTGGGAGAAGGCGATATAGGCCCAGAACGCCGTGAATGCGAAGAGGAGCTTCCCGACGTCGTGCAGGTGCTCGGCGCTGATGACCGTGTCGAGCAGCCCCGCCCGACGCATCGCTGCAGCCACGACCGAGAGGAGCGCGATGAACCCGACGAAGGAGCCCGCGAAGAAGTAGACGCCGAAGATGGTCGAGTACCAGTGCGGCGTGAGCGACATGATCCAGTCGATCGAGGCGAACGTCTGCGTCAAGGCGAGGACGATGATGGCGGGACCGGCGAGGCGGCGCAGGCGGGCGGATGCCGCGGGATCTCCCGTCGCATCCTGACTACGCGAGACGCGGTAGTAGAGGAGGGCGATGAAGGACCAGCATCCGAAGTAGAGTGCCGCCCGCATCAGGAAGAACGGCACGTTGAGGAATGGCGCCTTCCAGCGAAGCAGCGCATCGTGCTCGGCTGCGCCGGGGGCGGACCACGAGTAGAGATCGCTCAGGCCGAGGAGCAACGGGAGGAAGAGGGCCGCCATCACGGGGAGCGTTGCGAAGGTCGTCTCTCCGATCCGTCGCAGCACGATCCCCCATCCTCCCTGGCACGCGTACTGGATCAGCACGAAGAAGAGCGCGCCGAGGGCCAGGCTCAGAAAGAACAGGAACGACACGAGCCACGAAAAGAAGAACTGCTCCGGATTCGCCGCCCCCAGAATCGCGCACGCCCCCGCGCCCAGCAGGGCGCAGACGGCACCAACGACCGGAAGGCGGTTCCAGACGTGCCCCGGCGGGATCGTGGCCTGTTCGGGTCGCAACGCCACGCGATCGCGTTCGGAAATCATTGCTTTCCGGGGGGCTTCGCCCCGCCGGCCCCCCCTGCACGCTCACTCACGGGGACCCCGACCCCGTTCCGTTCGCGTGGCTCACTCGCTACCGCTCGTTCGCTCATCGGTTTCTCAGGACTCCAGCAGCTCGACGTTTCGTGCGCCCAGAGACTCCAGCAGCTCCCGGGTGGCCGACCGATCGAACCGGGGATCCCACGATTCGACCGAGATGAAGAAGGCGTCGTCGGTCACCCGCTCGAAGACCTTGGATCGGAAGAGCGGATGGTAGTGCATCGGCAGCCGGTTCAGACCGAGCATGCCCAGGACGGCGCCGAGCGCGGCGAACAGGATTGCCACCTCGAACGTGATCGGCACGTAGGCAGGCCAGGAAAAGTACGGTTTGCCGCTGATCACGAGGGGGTACGCGCTGGCGTGGACCCACCACTGCAGGACGAACCCGAGCGTGGCCCCCAGGAGTCCCATGCCGAGGACGATCCACGGAAGCGGCGAACGCCGGAGCCCCATGGCTCCCCCCAGGCCGTGGACGGGGAACGGGCTGTGGGTGTCCCATCGCGTGAAGCCCGCGTCACGCACCCGCTCGCACGCGTGAGAGAGGTCCGCGGGCGTCGCGAATTCGGCGAGGATTCCGAAGTGAGGCCCCTTCGGGAGCCGCGGGAGGAGCGGCATCTGGAGGCTCCATCGGGAGCGGGCCTGCGCGTCCGGTCGGGCCGGCAGCGGGGCCGGACGGTCCTTGACCGCGCGTTCGGGACCGGCCTGCCAATGCGGATCGGCCTGAGGCAGGACGGTCTTGACCTCGGCGGTCGCCACCATCGGCAGAAAACGCACGAACAGGCAGAAGAGCGTGAAGAACAGCCCGAAGCTCCCGACCAGGCACGCCACGTCCCAGATCGTGGGCGTGAAGTAGCCCCAGGCCGACGGGAGGAAGTCACGGTGCAGCGACGTGACGATGATCACGAACCGCTCGAACCACATGCCGACGTTGATGACGATCGACAGCACGAACAGGATCGGGATGCTCGTGCGCGCCCTCTTGAACCAGAAGATCTGAGGGCTGATCACGTTGCAGGTGACCATGATCCAGTAGGCCCAGGCGTACGGTCCTTGCGCACGGTTCAGGAAGGTGAAGAACTCGTAGGGATTCCCGCTGTACCAGGAGGTGAAGAATTCCGTCGCATAGGCGTAGCCGACCATCGACCCGGTGACGAGCATGATCTTCGCCATGTAGTCGAAGTGCCGGAGGGTGATGATGTGCTCGAGGCGGAACGCCTTGCGGCAGATCACCATCAGCGTCAGCACCATGGCGAACCCGGAAAAGATCGCGCCCGCGACGAAGTAGGGCGGGAAGATCGTCGTATGCCATCCGGGGAGGAGGGAGACCGCGAAATCCATCGAGACGACCGAATGGACCGAGAGGACCAGCGGCGTCGCGAGGGCTGCGAGGATGAGATAGGCGCTTTCGTAATGGTGCCACTGCCGCTGGGAGCCCCGCCATCCGAGGGCGAAGAAGCCGTAGGCGAGCTTCCGGATGCGAGTCGTCGCCCGATCGCGCAGCGTCGCCAGGTCCGGCATCAAGCCGACGTACCAGAACAGCACCGAGACGGTTCCGTACACGCTGACCGCGAAGACGTCCCACAGAAGTGGGCTCCTGAAGTTGGGCCACATGTCCATCTGGTTCGGGATCGGGAACATCCAGTAGGCGACCCAGACGCGTCCCACGTGGATCCCCGGGAACAGCATGGCGCACATGACCGCGAAGATGGTCATCGCCTCCGCCGAGCGGTTGATCGAGGTGCGCCATTTCTGGCGGAAGAGAAAGAGGATCGCCGAGATGAGCGTCCCGGCGTGCCCGATCCCGACCCAGAACACGAAGTTCGTGATGTCCCAGGCCCAGCCGACAGGGACGTTGAGACCCCAGATGCCGATCCCCTCCCAGAAGAGCCACGAGACCGCCACGCCTAGAAGGCCGAGCAGCGCGAAGGAAGGGATGAAGAAGAGCCACCAGCCGATCGGCGCCGGCCGCTCGATCGGCCCCGCGACGACCTCGGTGATGGAATGGAAATCCGGCGAGCGCAGGATGAGCGTGGGACGGCCCGCGACAGGGCTGTCGAGCAGTTCAGCTTCGGTCTGGGCCAAGCCTGTTCCCCGCTTTGAGTTTTTCGAAGAGTGGGCCGTTTGTACTATCGCGCATCGCGGGAGTCAAGCGCCGGGACCAATGTCGCGCCCTCAGGGCGCGGCCGTGAGGCCGATCTGCGTGAGCAGCGGTTCGAGGTCGTCTCCCGAGGCAGGAATGCAGGCGAGGATCCTCGCCCCGGTCTGCCGGACCCACGGGTCCGCCCCCGGAAGCGCGCGCACCGCCCGGCCGGCACCGAGAAGCCTTTGCCACGCCTCGTGCGTCTCGGTCGCGAACTCCTGGAGAAGCGACGGCGCTCCCGCCGCGCGCCGGATCCGCGAAATGCGCGCTGCCAGCTCGCGCGCTTCGACCAGCCCCGCGTTCATGCTGTGCACGCCGACCGGAGCCGCCTGGTGCGCGGCGTCCCCGGCGAGCCAGACGCCTCCATGGCCGAAGCTCCGCGTCAGGCGGCGCTCGAACAGGCCGAGCGTCGACCAGTAGATCTGGGTGGGTCGCGCCGTGCACCACGGAGCTCTCGCGGCGATCAGCTGCGCGAGCCGCTCCATCGATGCCGCGTGTTCCGAGGCGTCCCCGATCTGGAATCCCCAGCGGCATCGCCCCTCCTCGAGGGGCCAGTAGACGCTCGTCAGGTCTGGATCGAGAATGACGCGCACTTCCGCGGGAAGCTCCCCCGCCGCCTCGATCTCGTAGACGGAGAAGATCTGGGCCGCGCCATGCTCCTCCATCTCGATGCCGGACATCCGCCGCACGGCCGAGTCGTACCCGTCGGCCCCGACCACATAGGCCGGTTGGATCGTCTCGCTTCGCACGACGACCCACTCGCTTCGCGCGACGGGGTAGCCGGTCGCGACCTGGTCGAGCTGCGCGACCTCTGCCCGAAGGGTCGCGCCGTCCTCGGTGAGGGCCTGGAGCCGGTGCCCCCAGAGGACCTTGAGCTTCTTCCGGCGGAGCGCCTCCTCCGCGGCCCTCTCCAGCAGGCTCTGGCGGAGGACGAGGAGATACGGATGCGTGGACGCGAGGGCCGAATAGTCGATCTCGGCGCGCCTCTCCCGTCCTTCGTAGTAGGCGACTTTCGTCAGCGTCCGCCCCGCGCCGATCAGCCCTTCGGAGAGTCCTGCCTCGTCGAGCACCCGGAGCGTGCGCGGATGGATCGCGAGCGCGTAGCTGTGCTGGGTCGTCCGCTGGTGCATGTCGACGATCTCCGCACGGACCCCGTACTGCTGCAGGAACAGGGCGGTGACGAGACCGACCGGACCGGCGCCGACGACGAGGACCTCAGGATCGGGGTGACGGAACATCGGGCTCCCTCCTCAAACCTTGAGTGGGGCTCTGCCCCACACCCCGACTCGGTCGCTCGCGCCCTTCGGCAGGCTCAGGGCGTCCCGAGCTTGTCGAGGGGCGGGGGCCCCAACGCCCCGCGCCGCTCCCTCGCGGGCGCGCTGTGCGCGCCGCCGTTATGCGGCAAGAACGTGATTCCTGGGACGCGCCGCATAACGGTCTGAGGTTAATCAACGGCTACTCCAGGTTCGCGAGCTGCGCGAGGATCGCGTCGATGGGCGCCTTCGCGCACGCGAACATCGGCGTGTCTCGCTGCGTATAGAGGCTCGCTTCCGTATACCGCAGCCGCGCCACCAGATCGACGAACTCCTGCGGGTAGTCCGAGTCGAACGCGACCACGAAGTCCTGGTCGTCGATGCCGAAGCTGTCGCTCGTGTTCAGGCGGACGCCCTTGAACGGCGCCGAGGCGGCGATGTGCTCGTCCATCATCCCCTGCCGCGCGTGGGGCGACAGGTGGTACCACGACCGCGTCTTCGAGAAGGGGTACACGAACAGGTACTTCCCCTGCCCCGGCATCAGCTCGACGCCCTCCCCGGCGCCCTTCATCCGGTTGACGTACGGCGACCGGCGGTTCAGCGAAAGGAAGCTGTACACCTGCGACAGGTAGGCGCCCAGCCGCGACCGCCTGATCGCCGCTTCCATCGACTGGAAGCACAGCGGGTCGAACGCGATCCGCCAGAGCATGAAGTCGACCTCCGCGCGCAGACCCACGAGTGAGTACGTGCGGAGGATCAGGTCGTCCGAAGACTCCCACGTCCGCACCAGTTCGATGAACCCGGTCGCGGCCATTCGCTGCTCGTCGGCGGGGAGCCGCCGGAACACCGGGTCCAGCCGGTAGAACGAGTAGTTCAGGAACTGGCGGCGGTGCCTGTCCGCGCTCTTGCCCGTGACGATCCCGCTCGGGTCGAGGTCGACGGAGGGGCCGCGGCGGGGCGGCGGGCCGGCGCCCTCGGGAGAGTGCTCCATGCTCATTCCTGCGTGGCCCTGCGTGGCGGCCAGCGGCTGAAAGTCACGTGAACACGGCGCCTGGACGCGCTCGTGCCCGGTCTGGCTAACATGTGAAGAGGCAACGTATGACTCCTGCCCACGGATTGTCAAGCGCGTGAAGCCCCGGTTGCCAGGGTCTTGAACGGCGCCGTTCCGGCCCGTAGAACTGCGGCGTCAACTCGAGCGCCGTGTCGGAGACGATCGCCGCCTCCTCTCCGTCGTCGATCTGCTCGAGGCGCTGTCGAATCAGCGAAGACGTGCCGGTCCCGGTGTCGCCCATTACTTCGTGCCCTTCGTGTGCCTCGTCGTTGAGCCGTCGTCTGGACCGTCAACTGAACTGCCCTTCGGGAATAGGAAGAAAAGACTCCTCTCCTCGTGGCGGCCCATGCGGAGAAACGTCGCGTCTGCGGGAGTTCGTCAGCCCGCAGGGGGCGGCCAGGCTGCGCGTGAGCCGAATGCACGTATCCAGTGATCTCGAAGGCGATCAGATTGCGAAGGTCCGCGTCGGCGGCCTTAGCCTGCTTGTCGGCGACGGAACGCTGCGAATTCGCTACAATGCCGGGTCATCGAGTGACAGTCCGGCGACGGTGGCGTCAGACCCCTGAACACCCAGGAGGCCCGCCATGAACTTGCCCGTAGTCGCGATCATCGCAACCGCCGCGGCCGTGTGCGCAGGCATTGCCTTCACCGTTCGGGCGTTCATGGCAAAGGAGGGCCACGATCATGCAACAACCGAGCTGTTGAAGCGCTTCTTCGACGGCAAGGCGTGCGCGATCTGCAAGCGGCCGATTCCTCCGGTGCACCGGATGGGATTGAAGCCCGGCCTCTTGAATCCCGCGACACACGAAACACACTTGTGGAATGACATACCGAATGTAAACCTGTCGACGGCGCTCGAGATCCAGCTGCCTGTTTGCTCCGCGTGCGGGGTCGCTGAATCGTTCCGGCAGCGTTTCCCGGATCGTGTCGTCGATCGCGACCAATCCCCTCAGGACGCGCACTCGCCTGATCGAATCGGGGCCGGTTCGTGAAGGACGTATGGTGGCGCGGGCTCAGGCGTGCCGCGGCCGGTCCTCCCTGATGAGAGTGACCGCGAGCCAGCCGCCGCCGAACGCGGCAATCATGAAGAACAGCATCGCGAGACCCGGGTAGCAGTCCGCGCTCGTGGCGCCGAGCGTCGCCTACGGGCCAGCCGGAGGAGGTCGCGGCACTGGAGAAGAAGGTGAACCGCCAGGCCATTGAAGTGCTGCTCGGGCCGGTCGTCAGGTGAGAGGGGACGCCGTCAGTACGCCTCGACTTCGAGTCCCGGCACGCGCCGGTAGTGCTCCACGTTCCTGGTGACCACCGGCATTCGGTAAGCGAGCGCGGTGGCTGCGATCCAGAGGTCGTTCCCTCCGATCAGGCGCCCGTTCTCCTGAAGGTAGCGATAGGCTCGGCCGTACTCCCAGCTCACGTCCGCGTTGGACGCGAGCACGTAGAACGGCGCCAGAAACGCCTCCCACCGGGCCCGGTCGGCCAGGGAGGTACCGGCCGCGAGCTCGCCCGCGACGATGAACGGGAGGTACAAGCGCGCGTCGCCGTTCGCTTCGAGGAAGGCGATGGCCGGTCCCGGCGCTCCTCGATGATGTTCGCGCTCCAGGTCGATCAGAAACGAGGTCTCGAGGATCAGCGACCGGCCCACTTGTCCTCCGGCGGCGCATCGCGGCGCTTGAGGGCCTCGACGCGATCGAGCTCGTCGGGGGAGAAGTGCGGTCGCCCGGCCCGGTACGAATCCAGGAGGGCGCGGGCGGTCGTGGTGTCCTCGGGCCACGTCGCCCTGAGCACGACCTCACTGAAAGACTCTCCCGGGTAGCGCCGCGCCGCGCGGAGGCGCTCGTAGGCCTCTTTCTTCAGGGATACCGTCTTGGTACTCACGTGTGCAATATGCACATCGCACAGGCTTCGTGTCAAGTCGTCGAGGCGGCCCTCATCGCCCCAGGTGGCGCTCCATCCACTCGAGCGTGCGCCGCAGCCGATCGCGGATGTGGGCCGGCTCGCGGAAGCCGTGCCCCTCGCGCGGGTAGATGACCATCTCGACGGTCACGCCCGCCTTCTTCAGCGTCGTGTAGAGCTGCTGGCCCTGCTCGAGGGGCACGCGCACGTCGGCCTCGCCGTGCAGGATCAGGGTCGGCGTCGCCGCCCGGGGCGCGAAGGTGATCGGCGAGTGATCGCGAATCGCCTCAGCGTTGTCCCACGGGAATCCCGAGAACTCCCATTCGATGAACCGCTGGATGTCGGTGGTGCCGTAGAAGCTCTGGAGGTTCGTCACGGCCGCGCCCGGCACCGCGGCCTTGAAGCGGTCGGTGTGCCCGACGATCCACGACGTCATGAACCCACCGTAGCTCCAGCCCTCGACGCCCAGGCGATCCGGATCGACCAAGCCGGCGGCGATCAAATGATCGACGCCGCTCATGATGTCGAGGTAGTCCTTGCCGCCCCAGTCGTTGCGATCCGCGTCGATGAACGCCTGCGGGTAGTTGCCGCTGCCGCGGAAGTTCGGCGCGAACACCATGAAGCCGTGTGCGGCGTAGTACTGCCAGTCCGGGTCGAAGCCGACCGCCTGGCGACCGTGCGGGCCGCCGTGCGGCTCGAGGATCAGCGGCGCGCGCGTGCCGGCCTGGTGGCCGGTTGGGTACACGAGCACGCCCTCGATGTCCCGGCCGTCCGGCGCCGTCCAGTGGACGACCTCCGTGTGGGCGATCCGCAGGCCGGCGATCTGCGGGTTCGCCGTCGTGAGCCTGCGCTCGTCGCTCCCGTCGGCTGCCGACACATAGACGTCGGCCGGCGCACGCGCGTCCTCGCGCAGGAAGACGAGCTCGCGGCCGGTGCGCGCGACGTCCAGGCCGCCGTACACGACGGCGCCCCTCGTCAAGGCGCGGACCGTGCCGCCGGCGGCTGGCACGGAGAAGACATGCGACTCGGTCCGGACGCCCGTCGAGAAATAGACGGTCTGGCCGTCGGGCGACCAGTGCGGCTCGCCGGCGGTGTACTCGAAGCCCTGCGTGACCGCTCGCGGCGGCCCGCCCGAGACCGCGACCGCCATGATCGCGTTGATCGCGGCGGAACTCTGCCGCCGTGCGTTCGACAGGTACGCGACCTCGGCGCCGTCGGGCGACCACGCCGGCGCGAAGTCCGGGCCTTCGTTGTCGACGAGCCGGCGCGGCGCGCCGCCGGCCGCCGAGACGACGAAGAGATCGCTCAGGAGCGACTCGTTGGCGACCGGGGTCGGGCGCGAGACGAACGCGATCAGATCACCCTTCGGAGACCAGGCCGGCTCGGTCGCATGAGACGATCCACTCGTGAGCTGCGCCGACTCGCCCGTCGCGATCTCGATCGTCCACAGCTGGCTCATGCGCTAGTCGCCGACGACCACCTCGTCGAAGCCGTCCTTGCGGCGCGCCTCGCGCGCGGCATGGTCGGCCGGCAGCGCATCGGCGACGTAGACCAGCGCCCGGCCGTCAGGCGACCAGGCGAAGTCGGTCACCGGCGTGGCGGAGCGGGTGAGCTGCCTCGCCTCGCCGCCGCTCGCGTCGAGCAGCCAGACCTGCGCGCGCTTCTCGACCGGCGTGCCACCCTCGCCGACGCCCTCACGATCGGAGAGAAACGCGATCGCGCGGCCGTCGGGGGACCAGCGCGGGCGCGTGTCGTTGGCGGGCAGGAACGTGAGCTGGCGCGCCGGGCCGCCGGCGGCCGCCACCAGCCAGAGATCAGCCGGCCGGGTGTTGGTGGCCGCATGGATCTCGGAGACGGTGTACACCACCCGAGATCCGTCCGGCGAGATGCGCGGATCCGCCATGAACGAAGAAACAAGGCGGATGACGTACGCACAGCGTGGCTTCCTCACTCGTGATTGTCGCGTTCCTCTCTTGCTGGAGCCCGCCTTTCGCACAGAATCCGTGCGAAGAGATGGGCTCGGATTGCCGCGCCATGACCGCGGCCGAAGCCAAAGCGCTCAAGGACCGGTTCCTGGCGGTCAAGGCCGCCCTCCCCGTACCGGACCCGGCGCGGTACGCGCCCGACGGCGCGGGCGAGAACAGCGAGATGCCGTTCGTCGCGGAGACGAAGATCTCCGGCGCGGCGCTGACCTGCAACTCCTGGCCGGCCGGCTGCTTCACCACGCAGGACAGCGTCCTGTTCGGCTACGCTGAAGGGCAAGATCAACCGGCGAGCTGTCGAGGCGCTGCTCGGCCCGGTCGTGAAATGAGGTCATTTCAGCCGCGCTGACGCAGTGACCTCCGCGATCGTCTCATCGCACGCCGACGGCTCGCAGCTCACGAAGCAGCTCGGCGGCGCGCCGGTTGAGCTCGTTTCGTTGCGCGGGAGTGGCCGTCAAGGTCCTGTTGTACAGCTCGGCGACTTCCGGCCGGATCTTCTGGATGAGCGCGTCCCGCCGGCGCGCCCGCTCGAGTTCTACGGCGATCGAGCGGCCCGACTCGTCGAGCTGCTGCTGCTGCTCCTGGGCGAGGTTATTCTGCAGCGCGCGCAGTTTGCGGCTCGTCCGGTCGACAGCCGACCAGAGGGCCGCCTCCGCCGCCCGCGCCTCTGCCGACCGCATGGCCTTCAGCTCGGCGACGGTGATGCGCCCGTCCGGCGACTCGATGACCTGGGTGTCGGGCAACCACTGGAGCTGCGCCAGCGTCAGCCCGTCGCCCGGGATGGTCGAGCGCGCCTGGCGGGTGCTGCCGGCCGACCCGGTGACCGACAGGACGCCAATCGCCGCCAGGATGGCCAGGCCGCCGGTCAGGACCTTCGCCGTCTTCGACTGCATCATGAGACTCCTCCATTTTCGATCGGCGGTCACTGGGGCGACGTGCCCTTCGGCCCCTTGATGAAGACCGAAACCGTGTATACGGCACGATCGTTCGGCGTCACCGTCCAGGAGAACTGGGGGCTCCACGACGTCCCCCCGATTGGCAGGCTCGGCGTCGGCCCCTGAATGATCTCGTTGGTGCTGCTCTTGTAGGTGGACATCTCGATGTCTTCGAACACCCACCCGTTCTTCAGGGTGATCTGGTACTGGTCGGTGCCCGTGTCGTCCCCGATCGCGCCCCACGAGTTTTCGTGTACGCCACACAGGGTCGAGAAACAGCCCGTGCCGAACTGCCAGAACACCGGCGTTTCGCCATCGTCGACGATCTTGTTGCAGCTGTCGTAGTTGCCGTCGTCTCCGCACGAGGTCAGCTTCACGGCCGGCTCGTTGTACTGAAGGGCGCGAATCTCCCGCTCGGCCTTGAAGAACACGGGGAAGGCGTTGCTGCTCGTCCCGTCCGCCCTGATCACCCGTAGCGTTGCCCATTGATCGGGGAAGGGCTCGTCGCCGAAGGCAGTCGGGAACGGTTTCGGCACTTTGGCGGCGACAGCGCCATCCGCCCAGAAGGCCTTGCTGAGCTCCACCCACATGAACGCGCCGTTGGACAACATGATCGTTCCACCTGCGAAGTTGTCCGCCGAGGTGCCAAACGAGGAGCCGCCCAGAATGATCGTCTCCCCCGGCTCGACGATGTTGTTGAGCAGCACGGCCTTGATCACTGGATAGTGGAGCAACTTCCAGCAGTCGATCACGAGACAAAGGCTGACCAGGGACCCAATGTGGGCATCGTCGGGCCCCCAGTCCTGGCTCGGCGGCGCGGCCGCGACACCGAGACTCAGGACGAGGGCGATGCCCAGCCCTGCGATCGTTCGTTTCATGCGTCACCTCCAGGTAGCCGGGTGGCCGGACGACGACCGGCGACGCGCGTCCCCGGCGCCCGGACGGTCTCGCAGTGCGAGCGGATCGACGCGCCGCACCCGAGCGACCACTCCTGGGGGCCGGGGTCCGACGAAATCCAACTGGTGTGTTGGCATATCCTCGCCGATTCCGTGGGAAATGACCAGCGTTTTCCCGCGGGTCGATCAGCAGCGGCCCAGGCTCGCCCTTGGACACAGGCCGAGCGGCCCGCCCGCCACGCGATCTGATCCGCTGCAACGGGGGAGGGCAGGATCGGACGAAGGACTGCGACGAGACCGGGGCGGGCCCTCGCGGCCCTGGCGGTCGAATCGGGGTTGTCGTATCCTTCGACCGCGCAACGGCTCGACCCGGGGACAAGGTGGACACGACGTTCTTCGACGGCGATTCCGAGACGCTCGATCGGGCCAGCCTGAAGAGCCGACAGGAGGCGGCCCTGCGTCGGCTCATGGCGTCGCTTGGCAGCAACCGCTTCTATCGCGCCAAGCTCGCGGACGCCGGAACGACGTCCGGCGCCGTGCGGACGCTCGAAGACCTCTCACGACTGCCCTACACGTCCAAGCAGGAGCTCGTCGAATCGCAGCGGCGCCACCCTCCCTTCGGCGAGCTGCTCAGCTATCCCCTCCGCCGCTACCGTCATTACCATCGGACCTCGGGCACGAGCGGGCAGCCGCTGCACTGGCTCGACACCGAAGAGGACTGGGAGACCTGGGTTCGCTGCTGGGCCCGGGTCTACCGCGCGGCGGGGGTGACAGAGGACGACCTTGTCTTCTGCGCCTTCTCCTTCGGCCCCTACATCGCGCACTGGACGGCGATGGCGGGAGCGGAGCGCGTCGGGGCCATGAGGTTCGCGGGCGGTGGCATGAGCACGCTCCAGCGCCTCGAGACCATCGTCGACAGCCGTGCGACCGTGGTGCTCGCGACGCCGACCTACGCGCTTCACCTCGCCGAGGTCGCGTCGCGCCACGGAATCGACCTGGCCGGATCGGCGGTGCGCGTGACGATCCATGCCGGTGAGCCTGGCGCGAGCGTGCCCAACGTGAAGCGCCGGATCGAGGAAGCCTGGGGCGCCCGGTGCTTCGACCACGCCGGCGCGACCGAAGTGGGGGCCTGGGCCTTCGACTGTCAGGCCCCGAACGGGTCAATCCACCTCAACGAGCTGGAGTTCATCTTCGAGCTGATCGATCCCAGCGACGTGCGCCCCGTCGGGGACGGCAGGCCAGGGGAGCTCGTGATCACGACGCTGGGACGCCTCGGGATGCCTGTGATTCGCTATCGCACCGGCGATCTGGCGCGGCGCCTTTCGGCGCCGTGCGCCTGCGGTCGCACCCTGGCTCGCATCGACGGCGGGGTACTCGGAAGGGTCGACGACATGTTCATCGTCCGCGGCGTGAACCTCCACCCGGCCGCCATGGATGACGTCATCCGGGGTGTGAGCGGGATCGTCGAGTACGAAGTCGAGATCCGGGGCACCCAGGTCGTCGATGACGTGGTTATCAGGTTCGAGAGCGAGGAAGGCTTCTCCCCTGCGGACGTCGCTGACTCTCTCGTCGGCGCCTGTCGCGCCCGGTTCAACATCCGCGTCGGGGCCGAGCCGACGGCCGCCGGCAGCCTGCCGCGCTACGAGCTCAAGGCGCAGCGCTACAAGCGCCGCTGCGAGTAGCTGTTCCTGATGATCCACAGATCCCGCTGTGGGCCGGACAGGTAGTTGACCGTGCCGTCCTCGCGGACGATGAGGTCCTCCTCGCGCATCATCCGGACCTTCGCGCCGCCCCACTCGGGCACCGCTGTCGTCGTCGCGAACTCGAGCGAGACCCACTCGCCGCCCAGCAGCGTCGTGCGCGGGTGCGCGCCGTAGCGCTCGGGCCAGTCGAAGACGGTCCAGACGCCCGCGTCGTGCACCCAGTAGCCCTGGACGTGCGAGTAGGCGAGCAGGTCGATGCCTTCCTGCTTCGCGCGCGCCTCGGCCGCCTCTTTCATCTCGACGCCGGTCCGCCCCGGCTTCAGCGTCTCGATGACGATCTCGGCGGCCCGGCGCGAGTCTGCGAACGCCCTATCGAGGCCCGCGGGGGCGCGCGTCTCCCCCGCTCTCAGGACATACGCCATCTTCTGCTGGTCGGTGACGATGCCCGAGAGGCGGACGCCGAAGTCGACATGAAGGACGTCGCCGCGCTCGATGACGGGATTGTCCGCATCGTCGAGCGAGACGACCTCGCTCGTGCCCGGCGTCCAGCGCTGGATGTCGAGCGAGGCCGGGAAGTTGAACTCGAAGCCCCGGCGCTTCCACTCGGCCGTGATCCAGTACTGGACGTCCATCAGGCGCGTGCGGCCCGGCGTGATGATCTCGCTCGAGATGGCGGCCTGGAGGATGTCGAACGTCGCCAGGCTGGCTTCGCGGGCGATCGTCGTTTCCTCCGGGAGGTGGACCGACGCGTAGTCCACCAGCAGCGGCTCGGACGACACGAGGCGGTCTGCGTATGGCGCGCCGATCGCGTCGACGAGGTAGACCTTCAGCTCGGCCGTGAGGCCATCGAACATGCTGATGGTCCGCGACTGGTTGATCGCGATCCCTTTCGGGTCGCGCGCCTCGATGTACTTCCGCAGGTGCGGCTTGAGGCCCTCCTCGCCGTACGACTGGATCGTCCCGTAGAACTGTTTGAGGTGGCCGCTCAGGTGCGTGCCGATCACGGTGGTCTCGAGCGATTTGCCTTCGCCCGGATCGAAGAACAGGTAGGCGTTGCGGTGGCCGTACCAGCCCGTGACGCCGTGGCCGCCGAACAGCTCGAGCGCCGCGTCGGGATTGTTCTCGCGGCTCATGATCACGAGCAGGTCCACCCCGTGCCTGCGCATCAGCGGCTGGAGGTGCTGCCGCATCTTCTCGGCCTTGACGCGCCACTCGCGCTCGGTGCGCTCGCGGACGAGATCCGGATTGACAGTCTGCTGGGCCGCCACTGTGACGCCGGCAAGCACCAGCAACAAGGTCTGTCGCAGTAATCGAGTCATCGAGCTCCTCGTCTCAGGCTCCAGACTGTCACACTGCACTTCATCCCGGGTCAACCACGACGCTCACGATGCTCACGAAGGAGTGCAACAGGTCTCACGAAGCTCAAGGCCACGACGCCCACTCCCCTCGAAACGTTCCTACTGCCGAGGCGACGACCGGACCGGCTGAATCCCCAGGTGGTCACAGGATTCAGCCGCGCCGGGGGCGTCCGGTCGCCGCCTCGATGACGCGTGCTGTCCCTTCGTGTGCCTCGTGTGCTTTGTGGTTCAAACCGTGCGCCCAGCCGGGCGCCGGGTCAGGCGCTCTGCGCGCGCTCCCTGATCTTCGCCCAGGTGTCGCGGAGGCCGACGGTCCTGTTGAACACGAGCCGGTCACCGGCGGTGTCGGAATCCACGCAGAAATAGCCGAGGCGCTCGAACTGGTAGCGGGCGCCCGGGACGGCGCCGGCGAGGCTCGGCTCCACCCTCGCGCCGGTCAGGACCTCGAGCGAGGTCGGGTTGAGGTCGCTGATGAACTCCCGTCCGCCGGCGCCCGGGTTCTCGCTCTTGAAGAGCCGGTCGTACAGCCGCACCTCTGCGCCGAGCGCGTGCGCGGCCGACACCCAGTGCAGCGTCGCTTTCACCTTGCGGCCGTCGGGCGCGTCGCCGCCGCGGGTCGTCGGGTCGTACGTGCCCCGCAGCCCGGTGATTGTGCCGCTCGCGTCCTTCACGACGCCGGTGCAGGTCACGAGGTACGCGTTGCGCAGCCGGATCTCCCGCCCCGGCGCGAGCCGGAAGAACTGCTTCGGCGGATCCTCCATGAAGTCGTCCGCCTCGATGTACAGCTCGCGCGAGAACGGCACCTTGCGCGTCCCGGCGGACGGATCTTCCGGGTTGTTGACGACGTCCATCTCCTCGACCTGACCCTCCGGGTAGTTCTCGAGCACGAGCGTGAGCGGCTCGAGGACGGCCATCACGCGCGGGGCGACCTTGTTCAGGTGTTCCCGCACCGCGTGTTCGAGGAGCGCGACGTCCACGAGGTTCTCGCGCTTCGCCACGCCGATGCGATCGGCGAAGTCGCGGATGGCCTCCGGCGGGTAGCCGCGGCGGCGCATGCCACTGAGCGTCGGCATGCGCGGGTCGTCCCAGCCGCTGACGTGGCCCCCCTCGACCAGCTCGAGCAGCCGGCGCTTGCTCATGACCGTGTAGGTCAGATTGAGCCGGGCGAACTCGTACTGCCGCGGCCGGTACGGCACCGGCGCGTGCTGGATCAGCCAGTCGTAGAGCGGCCGGTGATCCTCGAACTCGAGCGTGCAGATCGAGTGCGTCACGCCCTCGAACGCGTCCGACAGCGGGTGCGCGTAGTCGTACATCGGGTAGATGCACCACGCGTCGCCGCGCCGGTAGTGCGACGCCTTGCGGATCCGGTACAGCGTCGGGTCGCGCATGTAGATGTTGGGCGAGGTCATGTCGATCTTCGCCCTCAGGACGTGCGCCTCGTTCGGGAACTCGCCCGCGCGCATCCGGCGAAAGAGGTCGAGGCTCTCCTCGGCCGGCCGGTTCCGGTAGGGGCTCGCGCGGCCGGGCTGGGTCAGCGTGCCGCGGTGCTCGCGAATTTCGTCCGGTGTCAGGCTGTCGACGTAGGCGTGGCCCGTCTGGATCACGTGCTCGGCGCACTCGTACAGCCGCTCGAAGTAGTCCGACGCGTAGAACTCGCGGTCGTCCCAGTCGAACCCGAGCCAGCGCACGTCCTGCTTGATCGACTCGACGTACTCGACGTCCTCGGTGACGGGGTTGGTGTCGTCGAACCGCAGGTTGCAGAGGCCGCCGAACTCCCGGGCGACGCCGAAATTGAGGCAGATGGACTTGGCGTGGCCGATGTGGAGGTAGCCGTTCGGCTCCGGCGGGAAACGGGTGAGCACGCGGCCGCCGTGCCTTCCGGCAGCCTGGTCGTCACTGACGATCTGGCGGATGAAGTCGAGGGGCGCGTCACGGGTGTCGGGCATAGGGGCTGCCCGGCATTATAGCTGGCCGGGCAGCCTGCTTTGTCTTTGGCCAGAGCCCAGAGCCTGAAGCCCAGAGCCTATCTCGCGTAGCTGATCCGATAGATCGCCCCCGCCTGGTCGTCGGAGACGAGCAGCGCGCCGTCGGGCATCACCTGGACGTCGACCGGCCGGCCCCAGGCCTTTTCCTCCTGCAGCCAGCCGTGGGCGAACGGCTCGTAGCCCACGACCCGCCCCGCCTCGTCGAGCTTCGCGAGCATCACGCGGTAGCCGATCTTCTTGGTCCGGTTCCAGGAGCCGTGCTCGGCGATGAAGATCTGGTTCCGGTACTCGGCCGGGAACATCGACCCGGTGTAGAACCGCATGCCGATCGCGGCGACGTGCGGGTCGAGTTTCTGTGCCGGCGGCACGAAGTCGGAGCACGCCCGCTTGTCGCCGACGTCGGGATCCGTGATGTCGCCGCCGTGACAGTAGGGGTAGCCGAAGTGCTGGCCCCTGGCCGTCGCGCGGTTCAGCTCGTCGGGCGGCAGGTCGTCGCCCAGCATGTCGCGGCCGTTGTCGGTGAACCAGAGCTCCCTCGTCGCCGGATGCCAGTCGAAGCCGACGGTGTTGCGCACGCCGGTGACGTACACCTCGAGATTCGAGCCGTCCGGCTTCATGCGCATGATCGACATGTAGCGGGGGTCGTCGCGCTCGCAGATGTTGCAGGGGGCGCCGACCGGCACATAGAGCAGGCCGTCGGGGCCGAAGCGGATGAACTTCCACCCGTGATGCCGGTCCGACGGGAAGCCGTCGCTTACCAGCACCGGCTTCGGCGGATTCGCGAGACGCGTCTCGATGGCGTCGTAGCGCCAGACCTTGTCCACCTCCGCCACATACAGCGCATCGTCGCGGAACGCCACGCCGTTCGGCATGTTGAGGCCGCTCGCGATCGTGTAGACCTTCTCGGCCTTCTGGTCCTTGTCGGCGTCGACGAGGGCGTACACGTTCCCGCCCCCGCTCGCCCGCCGCGTGCCGACGAAGAGCACGCCGGAGGGACCGAGCGCCATCGATCGGGCGTTCTCCACGCCGCTCGCGTAGACGTCGATCGTGAAGCCGGGCGGCAACTGGATCCGGTCGAGCGGCAGGGCCTGCCGCGCCGTCGCCATCGTGGCCAGGCCGCCGGCGGCCGCCACCGCCGCCGCCAGGCCGAGGACTCGTCGTGTCATCCGTCGCATGGACGTCGTCTCCCCGAGGAACGCCGTTGTGTCGGTGGAAGGAGTGTAACGTACGGCGGAGCCGCGTGATCTGCCCCCCGAGTACCAAGTACCGAGTACCGAGTACCGTCAGCGTCAGCGCTAGTACCGGAACAGGTACGCGATCTTCATGAAGAACGCGCGGCTGGTCCGCCGGAGCCGCGTCGTGTCGTAGATTTCGTCGTTGATGTTGATCGCTTCCTGGAAGCGATCGTCGTAGCCGAGGAAGAACACGGTGCCGGCGTCGATCTGATACGACGCGAGCACGTTCACGCCGATCTTCCCCGCGTACGTGTCGTACTCGAGGATGTTGCGGAGCTGCAGCCGGTCGGTGAACTGGTAGGTCACGCGCGTACGGTAGATCTCAACGGAGAACTCGTTCTTCTCCTCGACGGCCCGCACGTCCCGGAACCGCGAGAGGTTGATCGAGAGGTTCGCCTCGAACCGCGACGTGGGCCGCGCGGTGAAGCTGAGCATGCCCCCACTCTGGCGGCCCAGGAACGGGCCGTCCACGTAACGGATGCCGTCGCCCCAGTTCCAGCCGCCGCCGAACGAGAACACGCTGCTGAAGTTCGCGTCGCCGTTGAGCGAGTAGCGGTTCTTGCGGAAGTCGACGTCGCCGTACCGCTCGAGCTCCTGACTCACCTGGCCGCGCATACCGATGTTGCGCGCGAAGCGGGCGTTGAGGCCGACCTCGATCTGCTCGTCCTGCAGCACGCCGTCGTGGGTGTAGTTGCGCTCGAACTGCGCCCTCGGTCCCCAGCTGATCACGGCCGCCTGCGGCCAGAACGTGTACGACGTGTTGACCGACCCCTGCCGGATGTCGTTGCGCCGGATGAACCCGGTGTCGGTGTGGAAGTCGGGCGAGTAGTCGGTGTACCGGAACGAGTAGTCCCAGCTCCGTCCCGAGCGGTTGAAGCCGGCCTGGATCGCCGTCCCGAACACGCGCCCCAGATACTCGCTGTCCTCGTCGGGGTCGTAGTCCGGCAGGTCCTTGTAGTCGGACCCGGAGAACATGAAGTTGAGGCGATGGATCTGGCCGAGGCGGAAGCGGCCGTCCACGCCGAACGACCGGGTGAAACTGTCGAGGAACTCGCGATCCGCGACGATCGCGCCGATGAACGACTCGGCGTAGAGATCCTGCCGGACCCGCGCGATCACGAACTGCGCCCTCTGGTTGAAGGCCGGGTCGGCGGGATCGTCCACGTGGCCGGGCGCGTCGTCGTTGGCGATGAGCAGGCCGAACGTCGTGTTGCGCACCTTGCCCGTCAGCTTGGCGCCCAGCCGCGGGTCCACGATGGTCCGCGTGTGGACCAGGTTGACCTCGGTGTTGAAGATCTCCTGGCCCTCGAGGAAGAACGGCCGCTGCTCGCGGTAGAACAGCGGGAACCGCTGGTTGACCTCGACCTGCGGGCGGTCGGCCTCGATCTGCGAGAAGTCCGGGTTGTACGTGAAATCGGCCGTGAGGTTCGTCGTGATCCCGTACTTGAAGTTCACGCCGAAATCCGGATCCACGTTGCCGCTGCCGAAGCGGCCCGTGTCGCGGTCGAGCGACGCGATCTGCGCGGCCGTCGCCGTCGGCAGGATCTCGATGTTCCGGCTCGTCGAGAGCCCGGTCATGCCGTGGATCACGCCCATCTGGGTGAGGAACCCCGGCACGCTGCGGCTGATCGGCGACCAGTGGACTTCCTCGTCCTTGCCCTCGATGCTGCGGGCGACCTGGAAGCCCCAGCGGTGGGCTTCGCCGTCGGACCGCGCCGGGTAGCGGAGGCTCTTGAACGGGATGGCCATCTCCACGATCCAGCCGTCGGCGACCGGCGCGCCCGCCGTGTCGAACAGCGCGTCCCACGACTCGTCCTCGCCGCGCCCACCGCCGCCGCCCGGGCCGCCGAAGCCGCCGCCGCCCGAGGCGTTCAGGATCGCGTCCCCCTGCACCCCGTAGGCGTTCACCGAGAAGCGGTAGGCGCGCTGCTGATCGAGAAACGTGTCGAAGTACACCGAGACGCGATCGTCGCGGCGCATCTGGTCGCGGCGCCCGCGATTCGCCCGCATCAGGCCGACGTCGCTGTAGTGCGCGTAGATCGCGAGGTACAGGTGGCCGCTGTCGTAGGCGACCCAGATTTCGGTGTTCTCGGTGGCCGGCTGCCCTTCACGCGGATTCTGCTGCGTGAACTGCCCGATCTTCGCCGCATCCTTCCAGATGACGTCGTCCAGCCGCCCGTCGAGCACCGGCGGCTCGGATGTCCGGAAAATCTGGAGCTTCGGACGCCCCGCGAGCGCGTCCTCGTCGGCCATGGCGACGGCGGGCAGCAGGAGGCCCAGGGAGATACAGAACCACTTCATGGGATATTCGGCGGTCCGGTGTTCACACTGTTGGGAGTCCGTGCCCTCGCGTGCTGGCATCGTCAACACGCGCCCGGCGGCCGGGGAGGGACGGACGGCCGAGCAGGCCACGATTCCCACGCCGAGCGCTTAATGTACTACGACTCAGTTTGGATCATCGTTTAGACCCTTTTTCCACCAGGAGGATCCCCCTCAAAGTGGTCTTTCGGGCCGACACCACGAGATGTTGTGGGTCACGAGCCGGCCGGCACGGGACGCGGGCCACGGTTGGGGCCGGCGCATCCTTCCGACCCTCCCACCCGTCAAATCACGATACGGATGACACACGGGAATGCCCACAGAATGCCCACGAAATGCCCCCAGCGGGCCCAATAGGCCGTAGTGGCCGGCTTTAGCCGGGCTCCGTGTGATGCCCACGACACAGGTGACGCCAATGCGAGGCACACTCCAGGACGTCAGACTCGCCGCTCGGCTGCTGGCGAAGCGCCCGGGGTTCACCGCGGGCGCCGCGATCACGCTCGCGCTCGGGATCGGCGCCAACACCGCCATCTTCAGCGTGGTGGACGGCGTCCTCCTGCGGCCCGCGCCGGTCGAGCAGATCGAGCGGCTCGCCATCGTCTGGGAGACCGACCGCAACAGCGGCACGACCCGCGAGCCCGCCTCGGTGCCGGACTACCTCGATTTCGAGGCCCAGAGCCGCCGCTTCTCCCGGCTGGCGGCGCTGATGGCCGGCGAGGTCAACATGATGCCGCCCGCAGGCGATCCGGTGCGCCTCGCCGCGCTGCGCGTCACGCACCAGCTGCTGCCGATGCTCGGCGTCGCGCCGATTGCGGGCCGCACCTTCACCGAAGAGGACGACCACCCGGGCGGGCCGTCCGTCGTCGTCATCAGCGAGTCGTTGTGGAGTCGCGCGTTCGGACGCGATCCGCGCGCGATCGGCGCCTCGCTGACCCTCGACGACACGGTGAACACGATCGTGGGCGTCGTGCCAGACACCACCGACTTCGGCGTGCTCCAGATCCTGTCCGCCGCGGCCTACTCGCGCGCGTTCGCCGATCGCGGCGAGCGGGTCCGCGTGGGCGTCTGGGCGCCGCTGCGCCCCGACCCCGAGGCGCTGCCGCGATCCACACACCCGATCTTCGTCCTCGGCCGGCTCGCGCCGGACGTGACGCCGGCGGCCGCGCAGGAGGAGCTGGCGGCGATCGCCGCCGAGCTCGAGCGCACCTACCCTGAGAACGCCGCGCGCGGCGTGCACGTCGAGCCGCTCGTCGACGTCGTGTTCGGTCCGGTGCGGCCAGCGCTGTTCCTGCTGCTCGGCGCGGTCGCGCTCGTGCTGCTGGTCGCGGTGGTGAACGTCGCGAACCTGCTCCTCGCGCGCGGCGCGGCGCGCGCGGGAGAGGTCGCGGTGCGGCGCGCGCTCGGCGCGGGCCGCGGCCGGCTGGCGCGCCAGTTCCTCGCCGAGAGCCTCCTGTTATCGCTGCTCGCCACGCTCATCGGCGTCGCCCTCGCGTTCGCAGGCCTTCGCGCGCTCGTCGCGCTCGCCCCGGCCGATGTCCCGCGGCTCGCGCTGGTGACCCTCGACCTGCGGGTGCTCGCGGCGACGCTCGTGGTGTCCGTGGCCGCCGGCGTCGCGTTCGGCCTGATTCCGACATTCCAGGCGCGGCGCGTCGACCTCCACGGCACGCTCAAGGACGAGGGCTCGGGCCGCGCGTCCGGGGGCGCCGGCCGGGCACGCCTCCGGAACGCGCTGGTCGTGACGGAGCTGGCGCTGGCGGTCGTGCTCGTCGCGGGCGCCGCGCTGCTCATCCGCAGCTTCTGGAGCCTCTATCGGACGGATCCCGGCTTCCGCGCCGGCGGCGTGCTCAAGGCGGAGTACAGCCTCCCGGCGTCGCGCTACCGGTCGAGGAGCGAGCAATGGCCCGACTTCGCGAAGCAGCGTGCCTTCACGCGGGAGCTGCTCGCGCGCGCCGCGGCGCTTCCCGGTGTCGAGTCGGCCGCCGTGGCGGGCAACCACCCGCTCGATCCGGGCTTCACCAACTCGTTCCAGGTCGTCGGCCGCGAGGCCGAGGCGCGGACGTGGCCGGAGATCTCGGTCCGCCGGGTGACGGCGGGCTACTTCGACTCGGTGGGGCTCCGGCTCGTGCGCGGCCGCCTCCTCGTGGACGCGGACACCACGCGCGCGGCGCCGGTCCTGCTGATCAACGACGCGGCGGCGCGGCGGTTCTTCGCCGATCGGGATCCGCTCGGCGCGCAGATCCGTCTCTGGGGCGCCAATCGCACCATCGTGGGCGTCGTCGCGAACGAGAAGTTCTATGGCCTGACCGAGGCGGCGCCGCTGGCCGTGTACCTCCCGCTGTCGCAGGCGCCGTCGGTCAACGGCGCCGGCGTGCTGCTCGCGCGGACGGCCGGTGACCCGATGGCGCTCGCCGGCGTGGCGCGCGATCTCTTCCGCGAGCTGGACCCGTCGCTCGCCGTGTTCGGTCTCGAGCCGCTCGACGCGGCCGTGTCGCGCTCGGTGGCGCAGCGCCGGTTCACGATGCTGCTGCTCAGCCTCTTCGCCATCGTCGCGCTCGTGCTCGCGGCGGTGGGCGTGCACGGCGTGCTCAGCTACGGCGTCGTGCAGCGGCAACGCGAAATCGGGATCCGGATGGCGCTCGGCGCCGACCCCGCCGGCGTGCTGCGGCTCGTCGTCGGCGAGGGCCTCGCCCTGGTACTCCTGGGCCTGCTCGTGGGCCTGGCAGGCGCGCTCGCGCTCACGCGCCTGCTCGCCAGCCTGCTCTTCGGCGTCTCGCCGACCGATCCTGCCACGTTCGCCGGCGTTGCCGCGGTGCTGACACTCGTAGCGCTCGCGGCCACCGCCGCGCCCGCCTGGCGGGCCGCCCGCATCGACCCTGCGCGGGCCCTGCGGGCGGAGTGAATCACGGAATGAGCCACGGAATGAACCACGGAAAGGCCAGGAAGGCGGCAACAAGTTCACGTCTTCCTGTAGCTGATAGCTGAGTCGTCGAATGACAGGCCCCCGATCCATGAGTGCGCCGCACAGCCGTGCGATCTCGAGCGCGAAATGGAAAGTCCGGTGTTCGATGTCTCGGTGTGGCATCCCATCCACACAGGCAGCTTTCATGCCATCGGTTTCCGTGATTCCTTCCGTAGCTCCTTCCGTGCCTCCTTCCGTGGACATTCCGTGGTCATTACCATGATCCAAGACCTCCGTCTCGCCGGACGGCTGGCGGCCAGGCGTCCCGGCTTCACCGCGGTCGCCGCGATTACGCTCGCGCTGGGCATCGGCGCAAGCACGCTTGTCTTCAGCGTCGTCGAGGCCGTGCTGCTGACGCCGCCGCCGTTTCGCGATCCCGGCCGGCTCGTCGTGGTCTGGGAACGCAACATCCCGCGCGACCGCAGGACCAACGTCGCCTCGCCCGCGAACGTGCTGGCGTGGCGGGACGAGCAGCGGGCCTTCACCGATCTCGGCGCGTTCTCGATCACGACGACGGCCAGCCTGACGAGCGCCGGGCAGGAGCCCGAGCAGGTGAGCGTGCAGCTGGTCACGAGCCAGCTCTTTCCGCTGCTCGGCGTCGACGCGCAGATCGGCCGCACCTTCCTCACCGACGACGATCGTCCCGACAGTGACGTCGCCCTGATCAGCCACCGGTTCTGGCGGCGTCGCTTCGGCGGCGACCCGGACGTGGTCGGCCGCATCGTGACCGTGAACGGATCGGCCCGGGCCGTCGTGGGGGTGATGCCGGCGTCCTTCGATCTGTTCGATCGGCGGGTCGATCTGTGGGTGCCGACGGGCTTCAGCGCGGCGGCGCGGCAGGCGGGCGGCCGCTGGCTGATTCCGATCGCGCGCCTGCGGCCCGAGGTCGACCTGCCGCGGGCGCAGGCCGACATGGATCGCATCACGACGCGGCTGACCGAACAATTCCCCGACCGCAACGCCGGGTGGGCCTCGAACGTGGTGGCGCTCCAGGAACAACTGGTCGGCGCCGTACGACCGGCGCTCGTCGCGCTCTTCGGCGCGGTCGGCTTCGTGCTGCTCATCGCCTGCGCCAACGTCGCCAATCTGCTCCTGGCGCGCGCCACCGCCCGGCGGCGCGAGCTCGCGCTGCGCGCGGCGCTCGGCGCCAGCCGCCCGCGGCTCGTGCGCCAGCTCCTGATCGAGAGCGTCGCGCTCGCGGCGGCCGGCGCGGCGGGCGGGGTGCTGCTCGCCTGGTGGGGCCTGCGGACGCTGCTCACCGCGACGGCCAACGAGTTCCCGATCCCGCGGCTCCACACCGCGTCGCTCGATGGCGGCGTCCTGGCGTTCACGGTGCTGGTCTCGCTCGCCGCCGCCGTGGTCTTCGGTCTCGCGCCGGCTCTGACGGCGTCGCAGTTCGATCTCTCCGGTGCGCTCAAGGACGGTGCGCCCGGAAGCGGCCGACCGAGCCGCCGCCTGCGCGCGGCGCTGGTGGTGGGCGAGGTCGCGCTCGCGCTCGTTCTCCTGGCGGGCGCCGGCCTGCTCGTCCGCAGCTTTCAGCAGCTGCTCGCGGTCGATCCCGGCTTCCGCGCCGAGCAGGTCCTGACGATGCAGGTGTCGCTGCCGGGCGCGACGTACCGCGAGGACGCGTCGCGGGTACGGTTCTTCCAGCAGCTGGTCGAGCGGGTCTCCAGCCTGCCGGGCGTTGTCGCCGCCGGCGGCGTCAGCTTTCTTCCGCTCGACGGCCTGGGCGCGGCCACACGCTTCCGCGCGCTGGATCGGCCCGCGCCCGGGGAAGGCCAGGAACCGGTGACCGACGTCCGGATCGTCAGCGGGGAGTACTTCCGGGCGATGGGAATCCCGCTGGTCCGGGGGCGCCTCTACACGGACAGCGAGATCCGCGACCCGTCCACCGTCATCGTCGTGAACGAGGCGATGGCGCGCGAGATGTGGCCGGGCGAGGATCCGATCGGCAAGCGCCTCGTCGTGAGCTGGGGCGAGCCGGAGGTGACCGACGGGGTCATCGGCGTGGTGGGCGACGTGCGTCTCGTCAACCTCGACGCGCCGGTGCGGCCCACGATCTATTGGCCGCACAACCGGACGGCGTATTCCGCGCTCACCGTGGTGGTGCGTGGCGCGGGTGACGCAGCCTCGCTCACCTCGGCGGCGGTGGCCCAGGTGCGGGCGCTCGATCCGCAACAGCCGGTGGCCAATGTGCGGACGATGGAAGAGGTCGTGGGAGCGTCGGTGGGCGACCGGCGCGTCGTGATGCTGCTCGCCGGCGTGTTCGCCGCGGTCGCCCTCCTGCTCGCGGCCCTCGGCCTTTACGGCGTGCTCGCCTACCTCGTGACCGAGCGGACGCGGGAGATCGGCGTGCGTCTCGCGCTCGGCGCGTCACGGGCCGCGGTGCTGGGCCTGGTCGTACGGCGAGCGCTGGGACTGACCGCCGCGGGCGCGCTGGCGGGCCTGGCGGGCGCCGTGGCGCTGACGCGGCTCATGCAGAACCTGCTGTTCGCCGTGACGCCGACCGATCCCGTCACGTACGGCGCCGTCGTCGGCGTCCTGGTCGCCGTGGCCGCGGCGGCCAGCCTCGTGCCGGCGTGGCGCGCGGCCCGCGTGGATCCGGTGACCGCGCTGCGCGCGGAATGACCACAGAATGACCACGGAATGAATCACGGAATGAGCCACGGAAAACAGGAGTGGTGACGCCCCACACGGGTGAAGGAACTTCACCGACGTTTGCGCTTTGATCTGGCAGTTCTTATCATGGCGTTGAAGATCGCGACGAGTTCTCCGGCTTCGGTGGCATGTGGCCCGACGGAGTCCGCCAGGTGGGGATCGAGGGCGGCGAGCAGTCGGAGCCAGAAGCGGGCCTCACGGGATTCCTAAGGAGACGGCGTCATGTCCCGATTCACCCAGCACCTCCGGTTCGCGTGGCGGGCCCTGCGCCGGCAGCCCGCGTTCGTGGCGGCTGTTACCGCAACGCTCGCGCTCGGCACCGGGGCGACCATTGCCCTCTTCGCGATCGCGGACGCCGCGCTCGTCCGCCCGTTGCCCTACCCGGCGGCGGATCGGCTCGTGTCCGTGCTGTCTGGCACCGAGCGCTTCGGTTTCGTGCCGTTCGCGCCGCCGTTTCTCGCGGACCTGCGCGAGCGGACGCGGGGCTTCGAGGCCCTCGTGGGCTTCTCCCCGACGTGGTCCATGACGCTCACCGGTCTCGGCGACCCGCGGATCGTCGGCGGCGCCTACCTTTCGGACGGCGCACTCGACCTGTTCGGCGCCCGCATCGTCGAGGGGCGCGGCTTCCTCCCCGAGGAGGAGGCGCCCGGCGGACCGCCCGTGGTCGTCGTCAGCCGTGGGTTCTGGTCGCGGCAGTTCGGCTCGAATGTCCGGCTTGCGGGGCAGGCGCTCGAGCTCGACGGCGTCCGGCACGTCGTCGTCGGCGTCGTGGACGAGCTGCGGCTGCCGATCACGTCGTCGATCGTGAACCAGCGGGACTCGCTGTCGGAGTTCTGGCTGCCCTTCGCCAGGAACCCGTACGTCGATCTGCGCACGATTCCCGTCATGAACGTCGTCGGCCGGATCCAGCCGGAGGTGTCGGTCGGACAGGCGGACGCGGAACTCCGCGCCGTCGGCCGGGCGATAGCCGACGACCACGAGGAGGCCGGCTGGACGCACGTGACGGCTGTCGGGCTGCGCGACGTGGTGACCCGCGACTCGCGGCGCACGGTGCTGACGCTCGCCGGCGCGGCGGCGTTCCTGCTGCTCATCGCGTGCGTCAACGTCGCCAACCTGCAACTTGCCCGGGCGGCCGCCCGCCGGCAGGAGATGGCGGTACGGGCGTCGCTCGGCGCCTCGCGGTCCCAGGTGATGGCCGGGCTGCTCGTCGAGAGCGGACTGCTCGCGCTCCTCGGGTGCGCCGCCGGCTTCGTGCTCGCGTGGTGGACGCTCGACGCGGCGCCGGCGCTCGGCCTTCGCGGTCTTCCGCCGTCGGCCGTCGTCGACGTCGGCGTGCGCGTCGCGGGTTTCGGCGCCTTGCTGGTCGCCGTGACGACGACGGCGTTCGGGCTCGTGCCGGCGCTACGGGCGACGCGCGCCGTGCCGGGCGAGCTGCTGCGCGACGGGCTTCGCACGACGGGCCGCACGGGCCGGCTGCGGGGAACGCTCGCGGCCGCCGAGATCGCGCTCGCGCTGGCTCTGCTCGCCGGCGCGGGCCTGCTCGCGCGCAGCTTCTGGCACCTGACGCGCGTGGACCCGGGGTTCGCCGTCGAGGGCCTGGTGAGCGCGCCGGTGGGCATCGATTCGGGTCGCTTTCCCGACGGCGCCGGGCGGCGGGCGTTCCTCGACGACGTGCTCGATCGGATCGCGGGGCTGCCCCAGGTGACCCAGATCACCGCCGTCAATCGATCGCCGCTCTCCGGATCGAACGTGCTCGTCGGCGTCGAGCTGGAAGGCCGACCCGAGACGGCGACCGCGCCGGTCACGGTCGACCGACGCGTCGTCACGCCGGGCTACTTCGCCACGATGCGCGTGCCGCTCGTCGCCGGGCGCGACTTCGGCGCCGCGGACGCGCCGGACAGCGACCTGCGCGCCACCATCGTCAACGAGACGGCGGCGCGGCGCTACTGGCGCGCCGGGGACGCCCTCGGCCGGCGCCTCCGGCTGATGCTGCGCTCGGGGCCGGGCCCCTGGCTCACCGTGGTCGGCGTCGCCGGCGACGTGCGCCATCACGGACTCGATCGGCCCGTCGAGCCGGAGATCTACGTGCCGTACTCGCAGGCGCCGGTCGAGAGCATGGTCGTGGTGGCGCGGACCGAGGGCGACGCGCGCGCCGTCGTGCCGGCGCTCAAGGAGCAGATCTGGGCGGTCGATCGGGACCAGCCGGTCGACGGCGCGGGCGTGGTCGCCGACTCGGTGGACGCGTCGGTGGCCGAGCCGCGGTTCCGCATGCTCCTGCTGAACGGCTTCGCCGCGCTCGCGCTGCTGCTCGCGGCCGTCGGCGTCTACGGCGTGATCGCCTACTCCGTCTCGCAGCGCACGCGCGACATCGGCGTGCGCCTCGCGCTCGGCGCGCGGCCTCGGGACGTCGTCCGGATGGTCGTGATGGAGGGCCTGCGCTTCGCGGCCTGGGGCGCGGCGGCCGGCCTCGCCGCCGCCGTCGTGCTCGGACGAGTGCTGTCCGGGCTTCTTTTCGAGATCGGCCCGGCCGATCCGGCCACGTTCGCCGCCGTCACGGCGCTGATCGTCGCCACCGTTCTGACCGCCTCCTACGTGCCCGCCCGGCGCGCGACGCGGGTGGATCCCATCGAAGTCTTGAGAGCTGAATAGAGAGAATGACCACGGAAAGAGCCACGGAACGAACCGCGGAATGAACCACGGAACAATCCGGTTCCGCTTTCCGTGGCTCCTTCCGTGGTTCCTTCCGTGGCCATTCCGTCGGACATTCCGTGGCCATTACTTGATGGCCCCCACCACCTTCCCCAGGAACTCCTCGAGCACGCGCCCGCCTCTGATCCACCGGACAACGACCACCAGGTCGTGCTCCCAGTCGATGTAGATGATGTTCGAGCCGCTGCCCTGGAACGTCACGGCGGTGGCCGGCACGCTCGGCAGCGGCTTCCGGTCCGTGTTGAGGAACCAGTTCATGAAGCCGTAGGTCTGGTTGGCCGGGCCGGGCGTGCGCGCCATGGCGATCCACTTCTCCGACACGATCTGCCGGTCGCCCCACGTCCCGTGGCGCAGGAACAGGTAGCCGAAGCGCGCCATGTCCCACGCGTTGATGAACATCCCGCCGCCGAAGTGCCCGCCGCCGCTGACCGACTGCATCCGCTGGCCGTCGATCGGCACCCACGAGTTTTCGTACCCGTGCCAGCGCCAGCGGTTCGACGCGCCGATCGGGTCCATCACCTGCTCGCGCAGCACCTGCGGCAGCGGCCGGCGCCACACGTTGAGCGCGACGAGCGCCAGCAGGTTCACGCGCACGTCGTTGTACTTGTAGAACGTGCCCGGCTCGTGCATCGGGCGGTTCGGGTAGTCGGCCGGGCGCTCGCCGACGGGCCGATCGGCCCAGTCGGGGACGTCCCAGAGCGTCCCCGACCAGTCGCTCGTCTGCCGCAGCAGGTGTTCCCACGTGATTTTCGCGTTGTGCTCCGACTCGAAGAGCTCCGGCGTCGGCATGTAGTCGCGGGCCTTGTCGTCGAGGCTCCGGATGAGCCCGCGCTCCCACGCCAGCCCGACGACGGTGGAGAGGAAGGTCTTGGTGACGCTGAACGTCATGTCCACGCGCGCCGGGTCGCCCCACTCGGCCACGACGTAGCCGTTCCGGATCACGAGCCCGGTCAGGCCGCCGCGAGGCTTCGTCGGGCCGAGCACCTGGAACATCGGCTCGCGCATGCCGAAGGTCAGCTCGAGGTCGAGCGTCAGGTCCTTCGTCGCCGGGTTCTCGCTGGCGATCGAGAAGTTCACCGCCTGCTGCAGCCGCGCCGCGTCCATGCCGACATCGGCCGGCTGGCGCCGCGCCCACTCGCCGCGGGGCGGAAAGTACGTGCTGGTGACGCCGCTCAGCGCGGGCTGCTGCGGCCCGGCCACGGGCCGGCCGCTCGACGCGAGGAAGCCCAGAGCGACAACGAGGACGAGGAACGAGAGGCGGCGGCGCAGATGCGGCATGTGGCCCTCCTGCCGGGCATGATACGGGAAACGACCACAGAATGACCTCGGAAGGAGCCACAGAAGGAACCCCGGAAAGGGGAGTCGCCGCCCTCCCGTGGCTCATTCCGTGGCTCATTCCGTCCGTCCATTCCGTGGGCATTCCGTGGTCATTGAAGTACCATGCCCTCGCCCATGTCACCCCTCGCCTGGGCCATCGTCCTCTTCCTGATCCTGGTCAACGCGCTGTATGTCGCCGGCGAGTTCGGGGCGGTCGGCGTCAGACGCAGCCGGATCCGTCGTCTCGCGGACGGGGGCAACCGGCTGGCGGCCCGGCTGCTGCCGGTGCTCGAGGACCCGCGCGCGCTCGACCGGTACATCGCCGCCAGTCAGATTGGCATCACGCTGAGCAGTCTGGCACTCGGCGCGTACGGTCAGGCCACGCTCGCGCCGGCGCTCGAACCGCTCTTCGAAAAATGGGCCCCCCTCCAGGATGTGGCTGCGGAGTCCACCGCGGCCGCGGTCGTCCTGATCGGTCTCGCGGCGCTCCAGGTCGTGCTGGGCGAGCTGGTGCCGAAGGCGGTCGCGCTGCAGTATCCGACGCGGACGGCGCTGCTGACCGTGATCCCGATGCGGCTGTCGCTGCGCGCGTTCGCGTGGTTCATCGCGTTCCTCAACGGGAGCGGCCTGCTCCTGCTCAGGCTGCTCGGTCTGAGCTACAGCGGGCACCATCACGTGCACTCGCCGGAGGAGATCGAGCTGTTGCTCGTGGAGAGCCGCGACGGCGGGCTGCTCGAGCCGGACGAGCAGGCACGGCTGCGCTCGGCACTGCGGCTGAGCCTGCGCACGGCGGCCGACCTGATGGTGCCCCGCGATCGGGTCACGGCGATCGACATCGACACGCCGTACGAGGAGCTGGTGGCGACGCTGGCGCGAAGTCCGTACACGCGACTCCCGGTCTACGAGTCGTCGTTCGACCACCCGGTCGGCGTCCTGCACACGAAGGACCTCACGCTCGCCTCGATCGGCGATGGCGGGCGCCCGCCGCTCCGATCCCTGCTTCGACCGCACGTACAGGTACCGCCGGACATGTCGGCGGATCGGGTGCTGGCGTTCCTGCGCGAGCGCCGCACGCACCAGGCACTCGTGGTGGATCGAAAAGGCCGGGTCGCGGGTCTCATCACCCTCGCGGACGTGATCGCCGAGCTGCTGGAACAGGAAGAGCACGGCGCGGAGGATCGGCATGGATAGCCTGATCCCGTACGCCGTCGTCTTCGTGCTGGTGCTGCTCAACGGCCTGTTCGTCGGCGCGGAGTTCGCGCTGATCGCGGCGCCCCGTACCGCGCTCGAGTACCGGGCCTCGAAAGGCCATCGCCTCGCGCGCCTGGTCGTCAATATCCTCCGGCGGCCGAAGAGCCAGGATCGCTTCTTCGCCACCTCGCAGCTCGGCATCACCGTGGCGAGCCTCGGCCTCGGGATGTACGGCGAACACGTGTTCGCCGAGATGTTCGCCCGCTGGTTCGAGTCGCTCGGCGCGGGACGCTGGGTGGCGGCGCACGCGCTGGCCAGCTCGGTGTCGGTGGCGCTCCTGACCTACCTGCACATCGTGCTGGGGGAGGTGGTGCCGAAGTCGCTCGCCCTGCAGCACGCCGGCCGGTTCGTGATCTGGGTCGTGCCGATCATGGCCGTCGTGAAGGCGATCGTGTACCCGGCGGTCGTCCTGCTGCACGCGCTGGCGCAGGGCGTCTTGCGCCTCATGGGCATCCGCCGTCACGACAGCGTCGATCGGTTCTACACGCCCGAGGAGCTGCAGCTCATCGTCGACGAGAGCGAGAAGGGCGGGATGCTGAAGGCGGGCGCGGGCCGCATGCTGGCGGAGCTGTTCGAGTTCGGCGACCTGACCGCCGGCCAGGTGATGGTGCCGCGCGTCCGGGTCTCGGGCCTGCCGGCCGGCGCGACGCCCGACGCGCTGCGCGCCGCGCTCCGCGCGTCGCCGCACACGCGCTACCCGGTCTACGAGCGGGACCTGGACCACATCCTCGGCATGGTCCACGTGAAGAACCTGCTGCCGCACCTGCTGGCTGGCGAGCCGCTCCAGGCGGCGATGATCCGGCCGCTGCCGGTGGTGCCCGAGACCACCCCGCTCGACGACGTGCTGGTGGCGATGCGCAGGGGCCGCGCGCAGATGGCCGTCGTGATCGACGAGCACGGCGGCACCGGCGGCATCCTGACGATCGAGGACCTCTTCGAGGAGGTCGTCGGCGAGATCGACGAGAGCCCTGCGCCCCCGCCGGACGTCGCGGCGGACGCGCTCGGCCGCCGGCGCGTCAAGGGCACGCTGCGCCTCGACGAGCTGGGGCAGCTCTTCGACCTCGAGCTGCGCCACGACGAGGTGGACAGCGTCAGCGGGCTCGTCCTCACGCGCCTCGGCCGCCCGCCGAAGGTCGGCGACATCGTCGAGTACGGCGGCCTGCGCCTCGAGGTGACCGCGGTCCAGGGCCGGGGCGTCAGGGAATGCGAGGTCTGGTCAGTCACCAGCACATGACCTTCGACAACGGACACCGCCCCCAAGCGGGCCAGCGCGACCTGAACGGCCCCGTCATTGCGTGCGAAGCTTGCCCCCCGTCGGAATGACCTGCAAAGTGAAGTGGTTCCCCAGGATCGGTTCATTACTGATAATGGACAACTCCTGGGAGGGCCCCTACGGTTGGGCCTTGCATCTCGCCGCCTGATCTGTTCGAATGAGGACTCCTCCTGGTCGGACGCGTCGCTTCCGGCCGCCAGATCGAACGAACCCGGCACGTCTCCGCCGTCCCCGGCCTTCAGGCGGGCCGTTGTCGTCACTTTCCGTCGCCAGCATGGCGGCGCGCGAACCCGCGACTGGCGGAGGTCAATCCCCGCCCGATGGGGGGCGCCCCGGCGTCCGTGGTTCCCCCACATGAGGACGCCTGATGCCGCAGCAGCCCGACACCTCCGTGGACACCGGCGCCGACACCCGGATCGACGCCATCTGGAAGCGCGCCTACCAGGCGCGCACGCGCGACGACCTGCAGCGCCTTTACGCCGACTGGGCTTCCACCTACGACGCGGACCACGAGAAGGTCGGCTTCTTCGGCCACCGCCTGACGGCGGAAGTGCTCGCCCGGCACGCCACGCGGCACGACATGGCGCGCGTGCTCGACGCGGGGGCGGGCACCGGCGCCGCCGGCGAGGCGCTCCACGCGCTGGGCTTCCGCCGGCTGGTCGGCGTGGACCTCAGCGAGGACATGCTGAAGGTGGCGCGCGGCAAGGGCATCTACCGCGAGACGATCGTGGCGGACCTGTCGGCGCCGCTCGACGCGTTCGCCGCGGGCAGCTTCGACGCGGCGGTGCTCGTCGGCGTCTTCTCGTACGGCCAGGCGCCAGCCGAGACGCTCGACGAGATCGTCCGGCTGGTGCGCTCCGGTGGCGTGGTCGCCTTTACCATGCGCACCGACTTCCACGCCGAGGATGCCATGGGCGTGCGCACCCGCATGGAGGCGCTCGAGGCGCGCGGCGCGTGGCGGCTGCTCGAGTGCACCGACCCGCTGCCCTATCTGCCGCACAAGGATCCAGAGGCGATGTTCCAGGTGTGGTGCTATCGCGTCACCGGCGACGTCGAGGCGGAGGTCGAGGACGGCTTCGAGGAGGCCGTGCGCGAGGCGCTCGCCAGCGACGACTGGGTGAAGAAGATCGACCACGCGTGGATCTGGGACTCGGCCGCTTCGCGGCTCTACGAGCGCTACACCCAGACGGCCGGCTACTACCTCACCGACTGCGAGGAGGAGATCCTGCGCGACCACGCGCGGGAGATCATCGGCGACGAGCACCTGATCGTGGAACTCGGCTGCGGATCGGCGCGCAAGATCCGGCACGTCCTGCGCGCTGCGGTCGAGCGCGGCGGAACGTGCTGCTACATCCCCATCGACGTGTCGCCGGGCGCGATCAAGGCGACGACGGCGGAGGTGGGGCACGCCTTCGGCGACCGCGTCAGCGTGCAACCGCGGCAGGGGCTGTTCGAGGAGATCCTGCCGGGGCTGCCCGTGAGCGAGCATAAACTCGTCTTCTTCTTCGGCTCGTCGATCGGCAACCTCGACACCATTCCGGACACGGTGGCGTTCCTCGAACGGCTGCGAGCGCGGCTCAACCCCGGCGACCACTTCGTTGTCGGCATCGACCTGCACAAGGACGAGGGGATTCTCGAGCGAGCCTACAACGAAGAGGAGTGGTGCCGCTCGTTCTTCGTCCACATGCTGCGCCGCATCAACGAACACCTCGGCGCCGACTTCGATCCGCGGGTCTTCGAGCTGTCGTCGACCTACGAGGAGGAGCCGCCGTACGAGGGGCTGCGCACGCGACGGATGAGCCTGCGCATCGCGCCGACCCAGCCCCAGCACACGTGGATCCGCACGCTCGAGCTCGAGGTGCAGCTCGAGCCCGGCCAGCCCGTGCAGGTCGGCATCTCGCGCAAGTACGAGCCCGAGCAGATCGCCACGCTGGCGCGGATGGCCGGGCTGCGGCTCACCAACCAGTGGTTCGACCGGCGGCACTGGTTCTCGCTCAACGAGCTGGTGCGCGACGACGAGGCGCAGGGCACGGTGTGATCCGTCTCGAGCAGGCCACGCGGACATTCACGCGCGCCTCGGGCGAGCCCGTGCACGCCCTGCGCGGGCTCGACCTCGGGATCCACAAGGGCGAGACCATGGCCCTGCTCGGGCCGAGCGGGTGCGGCAAGACGACGACGCTCCGGTTGATCAACCGGTTGATCGAGCCTTCGGCGGGCCGGGTGGTGGTCTGGGGCGAGGACGTTGCGGGGCTGGATCCCATCCGCCTGCGCCGCCGCATGGGCTACGTCGTGCAGAGCGGGGGCCTGTTTCCGCACCTGACCATCGCGCGCAACGTGGGGCTGCTGTGCGAGGTGGAGGGCTGGACGCGGCGCGACACCGACCGGCGCGTGGATGAGCTGCTCGAACTCGTGCACCTGCCGCCCGGCGAGTTCCGCGACCGCCATCCGGGAGAACTCTCGGGCGGGCAGCGCCAGCGCGTCGGCGTGGCGCGCGCGCTCGCGCTCGACCCGGAGATCCTGTTGATGGACGAGCCGTTCGGCGCGCTCGACCCGATCACGCGCACCGAGCTCCAGCGCGAGTTCAGCGAGCTCGAGAGGCTTGTCGCGAAGACCGTCGTCCTCGTGAGCCACGACCTCGACGAGGCTTTCCTGCTCGGCGACCGCGTCGCGCTGATGAACGAGGGCGTGCTCGTGCAGCTCGGCACGCCCGACGAGCTCCGATCGGCACCCGCGACACCGTGGGTGGAGCGCTTCCTGCGGGGGCGGACCCCGTGACGTCCCGGCCCCTGCCCTTCGTGAGCGTTGTGGTCTTTGTGTTGGTGTTCGTGTGGCAGGCGCCGCCCGCCGCGCAGACACAAGGCGGGCGGCTCGTCATCGGCTCGAAGAACTTCACCGAGTCCCGCGTCCTCGGCGAGATCATGGCGCTGCTGATCGAGGCGCACACGGACATCGAGGTGGAGCACCGCAGCGGCCTCGGCGGCACGCTCGTCTGCTTTACGGCGATCGAGCGCGGCGAGATCGATCTCTACCCCGAGTACACCGGCACGGCCTGGTCGATCATCCTCAAGCAGACCGATCGCATCGACGATCGCCTGCGCACGTTCCTCCACGTGCAGTCGCGCTTCCGCGAGCGGTACGACCTCGAGTGGCTGCCGCCCTTCGGGCTGAACAACAGCTACGCGCTCGCCATGCGCGAGGAGCAGGCCGAGGCGCTCGGCGTGCGCGACATCTCGGACCTGATTCCGCACGCCGCGTCGCTGCGCGCCGGGTTCAGCATCGAGTTCGTGAACCGCGAGGACGGGTGGCTGGGCCTCGGACCGTTCTACGGCCTCGCGTTCGGCCAGGTGCGCCCGATGGAGCACGGCCTGGCCTACGAGGCGATCGACAGTGGCGCCATCGACCTCATCGACGCCTACACGACCGACGGTAAGCTGCTCCGCTACCCGCTGCGCGTGCTGGAGGACGACCGCGGCTTCTTCCCGCCGTACAACGCTGCGCCGATGATCCGCGGCGAGGCGCTGCGGGCGCATCCCGGGCTCGGGCCGCTCCTCGAGCGTCTTGCCTTCCGCATCCCCGATCGCGTGATGATCGGCCTCAACCACACCGTCGAGGAGCGCGGGCGCGACTTCCGCGACGTGGCGCGCGAGTTCCTCGTCCATGAGGACCTGATCGACGCGGACGATCGGTTCGATGTCGACCACGGCGCGGGGCCGCCCACCTTCGTCTCGTTCATGGCGGGGCGGTGGGACGACACGCTGCGCCTCGGCTGGCGCCACCTGCAGCTCAGTCTTGCGGCGGTGCTGCTCGCCGTCCTCGTGGCGGTGCCGCTCGGCATCGCGGTGGCGCGGAGCCGGATCGCCGAACGGCTGGCGCTCGGCGCGGCGGGCGCGGTGCAGACGATCCCGAGCCTGGCGCTGCTCGCGTTCATGATCGCGATTCCGGGCCTGGGCCTGTCGGTCCGCTCGGCGATCGTGGCGCTGTTCCTCTACGCGGTGCTGCCGATCCTGCGCAACACGCACACGGGGCTGCGCAGCATCTCGCCGGAGTTGCTCGACGCCGCGGTCGGCATCGGGCTGACGCCGCGGCAGATCCTGCTCCGCGTCCAGCTCCCCCTTGCGACGCGCACGATCATGGCCGGCGTGCGCACGGCCACGGTCATCAGCATCGGCGTCGCGACGCTGGCCGCCTTCATCGGCGCCGGCGGTCTCGGCGAGCCGATCGTCACCGGCCTCTACCTGAACGACACGCGCCTGATCCTCTCGGGCGCGGTCCCGGCCGCCATCCTCGCGCTCCTGGCCGACGCGCTGCTCGGCCGCCTTGAAGTCTGGCTCACGCCCGGCGGCGTCCAGGCCGACGTTTAATCCGCGGAAACTCAGCCCTACTTCACCTTCGCCAGCTCCGCCGCCGTGACCTTCGTCGCGGGCCCGTGGAACATCGCGTTGAACAGCAGCTTGAACGTGGCGCGCGGCTGCGCGCGGTAGTCCACCTGCGACGCCAGCGTCACCACGTACCCCTGGCCGACGCGGAACGCGACCACGTTGGCCTGGTCGAGCAGCAGCGACTCGCCGAGCAGCCAGCCGCTCTGCAGGACCGGACCCTGTGACGGGTAGCGGGCCGCCACCTGCGCGTCCATCCCGAAGCCGGGACGCAGCCGGTACGCCTGGTCCGAATCGAAGAAGATCGGCCACGACGCGGGCATGCCGAAGGCCACCGGGTTCGACGGGTCGAACTCGTTCTGGAGCAGCGACCCCGGACAATAGAAGATGCTGCTCGGATCGACGACGCGGTTCTGCAGCACGTCGATGAGCTGCGCCGGGCTCTGGAACGCCTCGCGGAGCGCCCGATCGACCTCGCTCGCCGGCACGGTGCGCTCCTCGGCCGCCTGCTGGCCGAAGACCCGGCGGCGGCCGGTCTCCGGGAGCACCTGCTCGATCGGCAGATCGAGCAGCTCCCTCGCGGTCTCCACGGCGCTGCCCACGGCGACGAGGGTCCCGCCGCCCCGCACCCACTCGGCCAGCTTCATCCAGCCCGCCTCGCCCACGCCGTAGGCCCACTCCCACTCCTTGTCGTACTGCCGCGGGCTCAGGCCGTTGACGATGCGCGCCCGGCTCGTGCCGGCCGGCAGGACGATCGTGTCGTACCTCGCGGCGAGGTCGGCCTGGAAGTCGAGCGCCGAGACGATCCGGTGATTGAAGCCGTACTGCTCGAACAGCCACATGAGCCAGCCGCCCGGCATGTTGCCCGCGCCCTTCCAGAGCCCGATGCGCGTGCCCGGCTTGACGCGGTACGCGTCCACCGCGGGCGCGCGGTCAATGCCCGACACGGGCAGCCCGGTCGCTTTCGCGACGTCGCCCAGAATGCGGGTCGCGCCGGCGCTCGCCGGCACCATCCAGGTGCCGGGCGCGAACCGCCGGCCGGACGCGTCGAACTTGCCCGCCGCGCGGTAGACCGGCACGTTCGCCTGCTGCAGCCCGGCGAGCGCCAGGTACCCCGCGTTCGACTCGGGGCCGACGAGGTAGCCCCACTTCGGTGGCGCCGGCAGGGCGGACGCCACCGGCCCGACGCGATCCAGCCGCTCGAGCTCGGCGTCGAACGGCTGCTCGATCTGGTCCACCTCCACGCCCATCAGCATCCACAGCGTGTGCCCGGCGACGTCGTACGGCGGCTGCGGCGGGCCGCCCGGAAACAGCCGCAGGTCCGGGTAGACCTGCCGCTCGAGCATCGTCTTCGCGAACGCGCCGGCGGGCTGCGCGGTCTTCACGACCCACGCGCCGGCGGGATACGCCTTCCCGCCCGCGCTGAACGGCGCCTTCGCGCGGTGGATTTCGACCGCGCCCGTCCGCAGGATGTCGAGCATCTCGTAGGTCTCGAACGGATCGCGCTGCGCCGCCGGGATCACGAAGGCGTACGGCGCCTCGGTGCGGCTCACCCAGTCGCGGTGCACTTGATAGAAGTTGCGCAGCCACGTGTCGTGGTACTTCGCCATGTGCGCCAGGCCGGCGAACACCGCGGTCTTGCCGTAGTCGACGATCTGGCGGAGGGTCCAGGTCCCGCTCCGGTACGGCAGCGGGTAGTTCGATGACGCCTCCTGGGGGCCGAGCCCCCGATCCGCGCCCGCCGGGTTCACGAACGGGTCGGCGAGGTTGACGCTCGCGATCTCGGTGAGGATGCGCGGCTGCCCGTGATAGACCATGTACTGCCGCGCCGGCGTCCACATGTCGTAGCGGCGCCCGAACTCCACGCCCGCCTTCCCCTCCGCCACGAGCGCCGACGCCATCGCCTGGCCGACCTGCTGCTGCGCCTGGGTCAGGATCGGGTGGACGTTGGGATCGTAGGGATCCTGGAACGGCGGCACGAAGATCCGCGCTCCGGTGGAGCCCATCTGGTGCATGTCGTGGGTGAGCTGCGGCGTGTACGCGTTCTGCACCTTCTCGATCATCAGCCGCGTTTCCGTCTGCGTGAACATGAACCAGTCGCGGTTGTCGTCGTGGCCGACGTACTTGTGGTAGAGGTCGGGATACCCGCGGGCGAGCGTCGTGCCCTTCGTCTTGTACCAGTGATCGATCACCAGGTTCTGGCCGTCGGGGTTCTGCGACGGCACCAGGAGCAGCACCAGGTTGTCGAGGATCTCCCGCGTCTCGGGGCTGTCGTCGGTCGCCAGCCGATGCGCGATCTCGATGACGGCCTGGCCGTTGCCGAGCTCGGTGGAGTGAATCGTCGCGTAGAGCAGGAAGAACGGCCGCCCTTCGCGTGTCATGGCCGTCGCTTCGGCTTCACTGAGGCCGCGGGGGTCGGCCAGCCGCCGGGTGATCGCGACCAGCCGGTCGAGCCGCGCGAGGTTGGCCGGCGAGCTGATCGTCACGAGCACGTACGGCGCGCCCATCGTCGCCTTGCCGAGCTCCTCGAACGTGACGCGGTCCGAGAGACGGGCGAGCTCCTGCATGTACTCGACGACCTTCGGGTAGCGCGCCAGCTCCCCGTCGGTGCCGAGCCTGAAGCCGAAGAACTGCTCGGGCGTCTGGATCTGCGCAGCCGCCGTGGCGGCCGTGAGCGAGAGAACGAGCGCGAACGCGGCAGAGACGAGACCTCGTCGAGTCATGATGGCTGGCCTCCCAACCGGCACATTCCACAGCGGCGGAGGCGGAGTGTCAAGGAGGGGTCGGGGGGCGTATGATACAGCCACCGTCGGTGCTTGGTGCTTCGTGCTTGGTGCTTGGTGCGTTCCTGGTGCTTGGTGCCTAGTGCGTCCCTGGTGCTTAGCCCGTTATGCGGCCCGAAACGAGAATTTTGTACTCGTTTGGACCGGCCGCATAACGGGCTAGGCCGCGCACAGCGCGGCCCGCGAGGGAGCGGCGCGGGGCGACGGGCCCCCGCAAGCGACCGAGCCGGGGTGTGGGGCGGAGCCCCACGTTGGTTAGTGCCTGGTGCGAAGCCCATGGCGACCGTCCGGCTGTGACCGGCGAACGGTGACGCCGGACAACAACCAGGCACCAGGCACCAAGAACGCACCAAGCACGAAGAACCAAGAACCAGGAACTGACTGGGTCGCACCACGCGTAGGAGGAGCCATGCGCGCATCTCGCCGGATGATGATCCCCACGGGCGGTCTCGCGATCGGCGCCGCCGTTCTCGCCTTCGGCGTCACCGCACTTGCGCAGCGGACGATGAAGCCCGTGCTGCACGGCCGCCACTGGATGGCGATCACGGGCAAGCCGCTCGGCGCGACGGCCGGCGCGATGATCTTCCAGAAGGGCGGCAACGCCGTCGACGCCGCCTGCGCCATGCTCGGCGCCGTGTCCACGCAGTGGGACACGCTCGGCTGGGGCGGCGAAACCCAGGCCCTCATCTACAACCCGGCCACCGGCAAGGTCATCGGCATCAACGCCCTGGGCGTGGCGCCGACCGGCGCGACGCCGGAGTTCTACCGGGGCAGGCAGATGCAGTACCCGCCCGAGTACGGCCCGCTCGCGGCCGTCACGCCGGGCACGCCCGGCGGGCTGATGGTGATGCTCGCCGAGTACGGCACGATGAGCCTCGCGGAGGTCCTCGCGCCGGCCATCCAGATGGCCGACGGCTTCCCCATCGAGGCGCAGCTCGCCAACAACATCGAGCGCCAGAAGCGGCGCATCGCCGAATGGAAGTACTCGGCGCCCGTCTTCCTGCCCCACCTCGGTGAGGAGCGCGAGGCGCCGGCGCCCGGCGAGGTCTTCGTCCAGTCCGACCTCGCCGCCACGCTGCGCAAGCTGGTCGAGGCGGAGGCGCAGGCGCTCGCCGCGGGGAAGAGCCGCACGGAGGCCATCCACGCCGCCTACGACCGCTTCTACACGGGGGACATCGCCGAGGAGATCGTCCGCGGAACGCGCGAGGAGGGCGGGCTCTTCACGCTCGAGGACCTGGCCACCTGGAAGGTCGAGATCGAAGAGCCGCTGATGACGACCTACAAGGGCATCGAGGTCTACAAGCTGCAGCAGTGGACGCAGGGCCCGGCGCTTCTCCAGTCGCTCAACATCCTCGAGAACGCCGACGTGAAGGCGATGGGCTACAACAGCGCGCGGTACATCCACGCCCTGTACCAGACGATGAACCTCGCCTTTGCCGACCGGGACTTCTACTACGGCGACCCGTACTTCCCGCCCGAGGAGCCGATGAACGGGCTGCTGTCGAAGGAGTACGCGAAGGCGCGCTTCAACCAGATCAACTGGGAGCGGAACGACGCGCGCGCGAAGCCGGGCGACCCGTACCCGTACCAGGGCGGCACGAATCCGTACAAGGATCTGCTCGAGCGCTGGGGGCAGCCGAAAACCGAGCAGGCGGAGATGAGCGCCGCCGACCGCGCGGCGTTCCTCGAGGGCTTCCTCGCCGGCACGACGTCGATCCAGGCGGGGGACGCGCAGGGCTGGGTGGTCTCGATCACGCCGAGCGGCGGCTGGGTGCCGGCGTTCATCGCCGGTCGGTCCGGCATCGGCCTCAGCCAGCGCATGCAGAGCTTCGTGCTCGACCGCGCCGAGAACCCCTACAACGTGCTCGAGCCACGCAAGCGGCCGCGCGTCACGCTCACGCCGAGCCTCGCGCTCAAGGACGGCAAGCCGTACCTCTCGTTCGCGGTCCAGGGCGGCGACTCGCAGGATCAGAACCTGCTCCAGTTCTTCCTCAACATCGTCGAGTTCGGGATGAACGTGCAGCAGGCGGCCGAGGCGGCCAACATCAACAGCTCGCAGATGCGCAGCTCGTTCGGCGCGCACGAGTCCGAGCCGGGCCGGCTGACGCTGAGGGAAGACGTGCCGTCGTGGGTGCGCGCCGAGCTGCAGCAGATGGGCTACCGGCTGGACTTCAGCCCGTTGACCTCAGGGCCGATCAACGGGATCTTCTTCGACGTGAAGCACGGCACGATGTGGGGCGGGTCGAGCAACCACGGGGAGGACTACGGGATCGCGTGGTAGGCCACGCCGTTCCTGAGCCAGAGGCCGGGCGCGGGCAACATCGTGGCGGCGGCCCGACGGCCGGTCGCGCCCGGCGAACAGCGCTTTTCTCAGTCCCACGGTGTTGCCGTACCGGACGTGGTTCACCCACCCCTGCACGCTGGCAGTGACGCTCGACAGCGGTATCTCGCCCGCTTTCCACTCGCGCAAGAGCCTTCGCAGGCGGCCCTGGAAGTGCACGCTCTTGCGCCGCTTGAGCCTCCTGCGTTCGGGAAACACGATGAAGCCCAGGAACGAGATCCCCTCGGTCACGGACCGGGGGTGGGCGCCCGCGTGGATCGTCAGGCGAAGCCTGGCCAGACGATGCACGATCTCGGCGCGCCAGCGCGCGAGCATCGCCTTGTCGTCGGCGAAGAGCAGCAGATCATCTACGTATCGGACGTAGCCTCGACACGCCAGCTCCCGCTTCACGAAGTGATCAGGCGGCGTTTCGGCTCGTGGATGTAGAAGCACGAGCACAGCTCTTCGAAGTCGCTGGGCATCGTGTCTTCGGAGAAAGCGCCCCGGGCCAGGGCGATCCAGGGCCCGCCACACAGTCGGCGGAGTTGACAAACTACACACTACTCATGTAGCATGTATTTCACGGCGCATGATCCGGTCCTTCGGCGACGAGACGACGGCGGACATCTTCCGCGAGCGGAACACCCGCGTGGCTCGACGGGTTCCTCGGGAGCTCTGGCGGACGGCTCAACGGAAGCTGAAGGCGCTCGACGCGGCCGTACGGCTGAACGACCTCACGATTCCGGCAGGCAACCGGCTGGAGCGGCTAAAGGGCAATCAGGAAGGCCGGCACAGCATTCGAATCAACGACCAGTATCGAGTGACATTCCGTTGGGAGGAGGGACATGCCCACGAAGTCCGCGTCGAAGATTATCACTAGGGATCCGAGCTGGTTGGGCCCCGCCATCCACCCCGGCGAGATCCTGCTCGAGGAGTTCCTGAAGCCCTTGGGAATCGGCCAGGTCGAGGCAGCCCGCCGGCTTGGGATTTCGCTCAACCGCCTGAACGAGATCGTGCTCGGCAAGCGCAGCGTCACGGCCGACACGGCCCTGCGGCTGGCGCGCTTGTTCAAGACGTCGCCGCAGCTCTGGGTGCACCTCCAGGCCGATTGGGATCTTCATCAGGCGATCGAGCGGCAAGCGCGAAAGGCCTCGTGAGCCGCCCCCTCTCGGCCGGTTTTCCGACCCATAAGACGATGCGGGCGCTTGCTGTCACAGGGGCTTTCGCGGCGGCCGTGACGCTGGCGCTCGCGCAGCCGGCGCCGACGGTCCGCGGCGTCGTGTTCGACGATCGCAACGCGAACGGCGCGCCCGACGCGGGCGAACCGGGGCTCGCGGGCGTCGCCGTCTCCAACCAGGCGGACGTTGTCCGAACCGACGCCGACGGGCGGTACGCGCTCGACGCGGCGCGCGGTCACGGGCTGGTCTCCCTCAGCCTGCCGGCCGGGTGGCGGATCACGAGCGCGCCCTGGCGCGCGATCGATCCGCGCGCGGGCGGCGTCGAGGACTTCGCGCTCGCGCCGTGGCCGATCGGCGACGCGTTCACGTTCCTCCACGTGTCCGACACGCACACGAATCCGGCCAACGCTCCGCGGCTCGATCTGGTTCGCCGCGTCGTGGACACGCGCAGGCCGGCGTTCGTGCTGGTGACCGGCGATCTGATCAAGGATGCGGCGGGTGTCGGCGAGACGGAGTCCCGCCGCCAGTTCGAGTTGTACCTGACGGCGCTCGGCGACTTCCCGATCCCGGTCTGGAGCGCGCTCGGCAACCACGACATCTTCGGCATCGAGCGCGACGTGTCGGGCGCGAGCGTGTCGGATCCGCTTTACGGCAAGGCGATGTTCCAGCACTACCTCGGACCTGAGTTCTATTCGTTCAACGCGGGGCGCATTCACTTCGTGGCGCTCGACACGGTCGGCGTCGACGACACGCAGTACTACGGGCGCGTGGGCGAGGCCCAGCTCGCGTGGCTCGAGCAGGATCTCGCGGCGATGCCCGCGAGCGCGGCGGTCGTGACGTTCGGCCACATCCCGCTCCTGACCGGCGCGATCTCGGCGTGGGGCTACCGCGAGTGGAACAACGCCGGCGCCACCGCGATCGACGTCGGCGGAACGCGGCTGTTCCGGCACGTGGTGAACAACACGCCGGACGTCATCGCGCGGCTCGCGGGCGTCCGGTGGCCGCTGGCGCTCGGCGGCCACACGCACGCCCGCGAGACGCTGGTGTTCGAGACGACGGGCCAGAAGACGCGCTTCGAGCAGGCGGCGTCGGTCGTCGTCCCGTGGGAGACCGACCCGATCCCGATGGTGTCCGGGGTGACGCTCTACCGCGTCCGCGGCACGGACATCGATGCCGGGGAGTTCATCAAGCTGGGCGGACGGGAGAATCGGTGACGGTACTCGGTACTCGGTACTCGGTCCTCGGGGAAATCACGCTGTGACGCTGAGAAGTACCTTCAGCGAAGCCAAGTACCGAGTACCGTCAGCCGAAGCCGAGTACCGAGTACCGTCAGCGAAGCCGAGTACCGAGTACCGTCAGCGAAGTCACCCCGTCACGATGTCCAGCTTCGGCCACATCCGCCAGCGGCCGCGCGTGAAGTCAGGGAACTGCATGGGCCGGCTGCCGGCGGCAACCGAGCGCTCGGTCAGCTCGCAGACGGCGCTGATCGCGGCCGCGTCGTAGACGTTCATGTCGGTCGGCAGGCCCTCCCGGAGGCACGTGATCAGCCGGTAGTCCTCCAGGTAGTCCATGCCGCCGTGGCCGGCCTCGCGCGCCGAGCCGCCAATCTGCTTCCAGAGCGGGTGCTCGAACTCTTCGAGGTAGTCGAAACGATCGCCGCGGTTGATGTCCAGGCACGCGGCGATGGGCCCGAGGCCGTGCTTCTCTGCGTGCTCGACCAGCTGCCAGCAGTCCTCGATCCGGTAGACCGCCGGGATCTCGGTCGCCGCGTGCTTGCCGTTCGTCATCGCCAAGACTGCCACCGGGACGTGCCACTCCCAGGGCGTCGCCGTGTAGACGAGGTCGAGATCCTCCTCGGCGCACATCCGCTCGAAGTCGCGCTCGCCGCGGGTGTAGGCCGCCGGCTTCGGCTGGCCCGCTTCCACGGTCCACTGCGACACCCGCTCCACCTTCTCGGGCACGATGTCGCACAGCGCTTTCAGCTGCACACCCGGGATCCGGAGCAGGTTACGGCAGTGGCCGGACCCCTGGAGGCCGGTGCCCACGAAGCCGACGCGGACGGTCTCGATGGGCGGTGCGGCGAAGAGTGCCTCGGGCGCCGGGCCCAGCCCCTGGCGGGTTTCCTGCGCGCCGGCCGGGAGCGCGGCGGCCAGGCCCGCGCCCACCGCGGCCGCGCCCAGCTTCAGCACGTCGCGGCGGTTGAAGTCGTCTGCGGGGCTCCTGGTGCGCTCGCTCATGGAAGGGCCTCCCGGCGGATGGATTTCGCGGTCATGCTAACACGCCCCGCGAGCGGTTCAGGCCCGTATAATGGCGCCCGAGGAGGCTCTCATGACGTTCCGATCGATCCTTCTGGCGACGGCGATCGCCGCGCTCGCGGCCTGCGCGCCGGCGGCGCCGCCGGGCGCGCCCGGCAACGACTCGATTCGCGCCGCCGATCTGAAGGCGGATCTGCTCTTCCTCGCGTCCGACGCGCTCCAGGGCCGGCTGATCGGCACACCCGGCAACATGGCGGCCGCCGAGTTCGTCCGCATGCGATTCACCCGCCTCGGTCTCGAGCCCGGCGGTCCCGACGGCTCGTACTTCCAGCCGTACGATCTCGTGACGGCGTCGCTCGGCGACGGCAACGCCCTCGCGGTCGTGGACCCGCGCGGGCGCCGGCGTGCGCTTCGGCGGGGCGCGGATTTCCACCCGCATCGCTTCAGCGCCTCGGCCGAGGGCGAGGGACCGGCCGTCTTCGCGGGCTTCGGCATCACGTCGCCCGAGCGTGGCCACGACGATCTCGGCGGCGACGCCATCAAGGGAGCGATCGTGCTCGTCCTCGATCACGAGCCGGGCGAGTCGGATCCGGAGAGCCCGTTCGACGGCGTCGTCCGCGCGGAGGCGGCCAACCCGCTGCGCAAGGCGCTCTTCGCGCAGGCTCGTGGTGCCGCAGGGCTGCTCGTCGTGCGCGACGTGCACAATCACGACGGCGAGGAGGACTTCGCGCGCGCGGCGAGCGGGTACTGGCCCGAGTCCCCTTCCCGCCTCGGCCAGTACACGCTCGGCGCGTGGACGAACCAGATCGAGATTCCCGTCGCGCAGGTGTCGGTGGCGACGGCCGAGGCCCTCGTCGCGGGCGCCGGCAGGACGCTCGCCGAGCTCGCGGCGGCGTCGGAGACGCCTGGCGGGATGTCCCCGGCGCCGCTCGGCGATGTGCGCGTGTCGATGAAGACCGACGTCGTGCGTCAGGTCGTGCCCGACCGGAACGTGCTCGCGTACATCCAGGGGACCGACCCTCGGGTGCAGAACGAGCTGGTCATCGTCTGCGCGCACTACGACCACAACGGCAGCGTGGACGACCGCGTCTTCAACGGCGCGGACGACGACGGGTCGGGGACGGTGGGGTTACTGGAGATCGCGGAAGCCTACGCCCGGGCCGCGGCCGAGGGGCGGCGGCCGCGCCGGTCGGTGCTGTTCGCGGCCTGGAACACCGAGGAGCGCGGCCTGCTCGGCGCGTGGGCGTACGCCGAGTCGCCGATGCGCCCGCTGGCGGAGACGGTGGCCGTCCTGAACATGGACATGATCGGCCGCAACGAGGAGGTGCCGGAGGGCGAAGGCGACAGCGGCCGCTTCCGTGGACTCGACGAACAGACCGCGGCGTCGAACGCCAACGCCGTCAACATCATCGGCACGACGCGCAGTGATGACCTGGCCACGGCGGTGACGAACGCGAACGGGGCGGACGGCCTCGAGCTGAAGTTCCGCTATGACAACAACACGTCGAACCTGATGCGGCGCAGCGACCACTGGCCGTTTCTCCAGCACGGCGTCCCGGCGCTGTGGTTCCACACGGGGCTCCACCCCGATTACCACACGGAGCGGGACACGCCCGACCGGATCGAGTACGGCAAGATGGAGACGATCGCGCGGCTGGTGCACCGGCTCAGCTGGGATCTGGCGAACGCCGACGGCCGCCCGCAGCTGAACCCGCAGTAGAGCGCGGAATCACGCCGCGATCGAATCCACGTGCGGGACCACGAAGAACACGAAGGACACGAGGGCCACGAAGCCAATTCTCATATTGTTGCAGGACACTGAGTTAGTGTGACGAGACGCCGATGGTCTTCGTGTCCTTCGTGGTCTTCGTGGTCTTCGTGATCCCGTACGTGATCGCGTTTGCAGCGTGACGCCGGGACTCGCTCAGCGCCGGTCGAGCGTCCGATCGAGGTTGAACGCGGCGCTGATGAGCGCGAGGTGTGTGAACGCCTGCGGGAAGTTGCCGAGCGCTTCGCCGCAGGGACCGACCTCCTCGGCGAACAGGCCGAGGTGGTTGGCGTAGCCGAGGGTCTGCTCGAAGATCAGCCGCGCGTCGGCCAGGCGCGCGGCGTCCACGCGCCCGGCGCGGGTCAGCGCCTCGGCGAGCCAGAACGAGCAGATGTTGACCGTGCCCTCCTCGCCGCTCAGGCCGTCCCGGGTCTGGCCCACGTTGTACCGGTAGACCAGGCTGTCCGACACGAGCCCGCCCTGGTCCGGCGGCCGCCGGATGGCGTCGAGCGTCTTCAGCATGAGGGGATCGGTCGGCGAGAGGAAGAACACGAGCGGCATGATCAGGTTGGCCGCGTCGAGCGCGTCGCTGCCGTAGTGCTGCACCATCGCCCCTCGCCTGTCGCTCCATCCCTTCACCATGATCTCTTCGTAGATCTGGTCGCGCGTCTTCAGCCAGCGGTTCCGGTCGGCCGGGAACGACCGCTTCTCGGCCAGGCGCAATGCTCGATCGAGCGCCACCCAGCACATGATCTTCGAGTAGACGAAGTGCTGTCGGCCGCCGCGCGTCTCCCAGATGCCTTCGTCCTTCCGCTGCCAGTTGTCGCAGAGCCACTCCATCATCCGGCGCAGCTCGACCCAGAGGTTGTACGAGATCTGGTTGCCGTACTTGTTGTAGAGATAGACCGAGTCCATCAGCTCGCCGTAGATGTCGAGCTGGAGCTGGTTGTACGCGCCGTTGCCGATGCGGACCGGACGCGAGCCCTTGTAGCCGTCGAGATGGTCGAGCGTCTCCTCGGTCAGCACGTGGCGCCCGTCGATCCCGTACATGACCTGCAGGCTGCCGTCCTCCTCCAACTCGTGCGCCCTGGCCTCGAGAAAACCCATGAACTGCGCCGCCTCGTCGGTGAACCCGATGCGCAGCAGCCCGTACAGCGTGAACGCGGCGTCGCGGATCCAGGTGTACCGGTAGTCCCAGTTCCGCTCTCCTCCGATCCCCTCCGGCAGGCCGCAGGTCGGCGCGGCCACGATGGCGCCCGTGGGCTCGAACGTCATCAGCTTGAGCGCCAGCGCCGATCGGTAGACCATCTCGCGCCAGCGTCCCGTGTACGTGCATTTCGACAGCCAGCGGTGCCAGTACTCGATCGTGGAATTCAGCAGGTCGCGCAGCGCGTCTTCGGAAAGCGGCTTGCCGTAGTCCGACCCGCGTTCGATCTGCCGCAGCACGAACGTCGCCGTCTGGTCCGCGTTGAGGGTGAACGACGCCGAGACGCCGTCGCCGTCCCGCTCGAGCGGCACGCGCGTGGACAGCGCCAGGCTCAGCGAGGCGGCGTGGAAACAGGCGCCGTCCCCGGTGATCTCGGTCTCGTGCGGATCGCGCGCGTAGTTGAACGCCGGCTGGCACTCGACCCGGAATCTCAGCGCGCCGCGCACGACCTGCACGCGGCGGATCAGCGGCAGACCCGGACAACGCTCTTCGCCCGTGAGCGGCATGTAATCGACGATCTGCCCGACGCCGCCGGGCGAGAGGAACCGCGTCACCAGGACGTTCGTGTCGGGCCAGTAGAACTGCTTGTGCGTGATGCCGTCCGGCTCGGGCGCGATCCGGAAGTGACCGCCCTTCCGGTCGTCGAGAATCCGGGCGAAGATGCTCGGCGAATCGAAGTGCGGCGCGCAGTACCAATCGATGGTGCCGTCCAGGCCGACCAGCGCCGCCGTGCGCATGTTGCCGATGATGCCGTGATGCTCGATCGGGAGATAGGGCATGGGAGTGTATCGACCCGGTACTCGGTACTCGGGAATCGGGACTCGGGCCGCCTTCGCCACGGCTACGGCGGGCCCCGCCGAAGCTCGAAGAGCGAAGGCGGGGACTCGGAGGTTCGACTACTTCCGGCCTATGCCCTCAGCCGGCGCGCAGCACGAGAAGCCGAGCGCGCGGGCGAGACCGTGCGGCGCGCAGCACCCCGTCTTCGTCTCGAGCAGGCCGCGGTCGCGCGCGATCGCCGGCAGATGGCCGAGGCCGTGGCCGATCGCCTCGAGCATCATCCCCACCACGCGGTCGTTCGACGAAGCCAGGCGGTAGTGCACCCAGAGGCCCTCTTTGCGCGTGGCGACGAGGCCGGCGCGGCGCAGGTAGGCGAGGTGTCGCGACGCCTTCGCTTGCGGGATCCCGAGCGTCTCGTGGATGTCGCACACGCAGACCTCGCCGGCCGTCAGCAAGCCGAGGATCCGCAGACGCGTCCCGTCCGCCAGCGCCCTGAACAGCGTCTCGAGGGTGCCGACCTCGGTTGCCGCGCGACGCTCAGCCTGATTCGCCGCCCTCACGCAGCCCCTCGCATAAATTCGCCTTGACAAATATATCACCGTTCCAATATATTCGCCTAAGCGAATTCAAAGAGGGAGACCCCATGAGCACCGAGACCCTGCGCGACGCCATCAAGGAGAAGTACGGCCGGGCGGCTGAGGCGGTCAGGACGGGGGCGAAGGCCGGTTGCGGCTGCGGCTGCGGCACCCCGACCGGGATTGCCGCCGGCAGCCCGATCACCAAGGACCTGTACTCGAGCCGCGAGGTCGGCGGTCTGCCGGCCGAGGCGGTGACCGCGTCGCTCGGCTGCGGCAACCCGACGGCGCTGGCAACGCTCCAGCCGGGCGAGATCGTCCTCGACCTCGGCGCCGGCGGCGGCATCGACGTGCTGCTGTCGGCCACGCGAGTGGGCCCGCGCGGCAAGGCGTACGGGTTGGACATGACCGACGAGATGCTCGCCCTCGCGCGCGAGAACGCGCGCAAGGCGGGCGCGACGAACGTCGAGTTCCTCAAGGGCGAGATCGAGCACATCCCGCTGCCGGACGCCTCGGTGGACGTGATCATCTCGAACTGCGTGATCAACCTGTCGGCCGACAAGGACCGCGTGCTCGGCGAGGCCTTCCGCGTGCTCAGGCCGGGCGGCCGCCTCGCCGTCTCCGATATCGTCGTGCGCGGTGAAGTCCCGGCTGCGATCCGCCGCAGCATCGAGCTGTGGACCGGCTGCGTCGCCGGCGCGCTCGAGGAGGCGGACTACAGGGCGAAGCTCGCCGCCGTCGGCTTCGAGGGCATCGACGTCGACGCGTGGCGCGTGTATCGTCTCGAGGATGCCGGGGAGTTCCTCGCGCAGTCGGGGATCGACGCGGCGGACGCGGCAGAGGCGGACGGCAAGTTCGCGAGCGCGTTCATCAGGGCGAGGAAACCACAGTAGGCTACAGGCTCTGGGCTCTGGGCGGCGGGACAGCGTGACAGGCCCACAGCCCAAAGTCTAAAGCCCAGAGCCATCACGCAACGCGTATGAAAGTCGTTCTCTTCGCCTGCGTCCACAACGCCGGGCGGTCGCAGATGGCCGCGGCGCTGTTCAATCGCCTGGCGGATCCGGCGAGGGCGCGCGCGATCTCGGCGGGCACCCGGCCGGGCGACTGCGTGCACCCCGAAGTCGTGGAGGTCATGCGCGAGCTGGGCGTCGATCTGTCGGGCGCGCGGCCGCAGACGCTCACCGACCAGCTCGCGCGCGGCGTACACCTGCTGATCACGTTGGGCTGCGACGAGGCCTGTCCGAACGTCCCGGGTCTTCAACGCGACGATTGGCTGCTCGACGACCCGAAAGGACAGCCGATCGCGCGCGTGCGGGAGATCCGCGCGGACATCGAAGGGCGGGTGACGGAGCTGGTTCGGGCCGAAGGGTGGGGGCGGAACTGACCGGCGGCCGGCGCCGCCGTTCAGGACTCCGACTGCGCGAGCACCTCGCGCACCTTGTGCGCCAGCCGTTCCGGCGCGAACGGCTTCTGGATGAAGTTGATCTGGCCGTCCAGCAGCCCACTCCGCGCAACGGCGTGATCTGCGTAGCCTGACATGTAGAGAATGCGGATCCCGGCGCGCACGGCGGACAGCTGCGCCACGAGGTCCGACGTGCTCATGCCCGGCATGATGACGTCGGTCAGCACCAGGTGGATCGGACCGTCGTGCGCCGCGGCGACCTCCAGGGCCCGCTCGCTGTTGTCCGCGATGAGCACCTGGTAGCAGGGCCAGATGTAGCCGCCGCTCTGCTTCACGATGCCGTAGACGACCGAGAGACCGAGACCCGTCCCCTGGCCCCGTTCCTTCGTGGTGAAGAACGGCTCGAAGACGCGATTCAGCGTCTCGTGGTTCATGCCGCAGCCGGTGTCGCTGACGGCCAGCAGGACGTATCGTCCCGGGATCACGGGCATCCGCCTGCGGGCGTACGCGTCGCTCAGCTCGACGTCCGCGGTCTCGATCGTCAGCCGGCCGCCGTCGGGCATCGCGTCCTTCGCGTTGACCGCCAGGTTCATCAGCACCTGTTCGATCTGCGTGCGATCGGCTCTCACCCGCGGTTCGCCGGCCGCCGGGAACGTCGCCAGGTCGATGTTCTCGGTGATCAGCCGGCGGAGCATGCTCTGGAGACTCGGTCGCGACGGCGTTGAGATCGAGGACCGTGGGCTGCATGACCTGGCTGCGACTGAATGCCAGCAGCCCCTGCGTGAGCGAGGCGGCGCGGTCTGCCGCCTTCTGGATCTCTCTGACCTCGCGACGAACCTTGTTTTAGTGTTCCGGTGATTCCGCCTCGCCGACCTGATCGGCAAGATGATCCTGCACGAGGCTCGCGCGCAGCCGAAGGCCTGAGGACTCGGTGGGCGTATCATGGGGCCGGCAAGGAGGCCCCCATGATCCGTTCGTCCATCCGGACCCGCGTCGCGCTCGCGGCGTTGCTCGGCCTCGTCTGCGCCGCGGGACTCCCGGTACTCGAAGCCCAGACCCGCCCCGACGCGCTCCCGGCCCGCGTCGACGCCGTTTTCGCACGCTGGGACTCGACCTCCACCCCCGGCTGCGCCGTCGGCGTCGCCGACGCCGGGCGCATCGTGCTGGAGCGCGCGTACGGGATGGCCGACCTCGAGCATTTCGTCGCGAACCGTCCCGACACGATCTTCGAGGCCGGCTCGGTGTCGAAGCAGTTCACCGCGGCGGCGGTCCTGCTGCTCGCCCAGGAAGGCCGGCTGTCGCTCGACGACTCGCCACGGACATACGTGCCGGAGCTGCCCGACTACGGCGTGCCGCTCACAATCCGGCACATGCTGCAGCACACGAGCGGTCTCCGCGACTGGGGCACGATGGCGGACCTCGCCGGGTGGCCGCGGACGACGCGCGTCCACACGCATGCGCACGTGCTCGACATCGTGAGCCGCCAGCGCGCGCTCAACTTCACGCCCGGGACCGACTGGTCCTACAGCAACACCGGCTTCAACCTGGCGGCCATCATCGTCTCGCGGGTGGCGGGCGAGCCGTTCGCCGAGTTCTCGCGCAAGCGCCTCTTCGAGCCGCTCGGCATGACGCGCACTTCCTGGCGCGACGACCACACGCGCATCGTGAGGGACCGCGCCGTGGCGTACTCGGACGGGCAGGGCGAGTTCAGCATCAACATGCCGTTCGAGAACGTCCACGGCAACGGCGGCCTGCTGACGACCGTGGGGGACCTGCTGCGGTGGAACGAGAACTTCGTGACGATGAAGGTGGGCGGCGCGGAGTTCGTACGGCAGCAGCAGGTGCGCGGGCGCTTCAACGACGGGCGCGAACACGAGTACGCGCTGGGCCTGTACGTCCGCGAGTACCGGGGCGTGCGGGAGGTGAGCCACAGCGGCTCGACGGCGGGATACCGTGCTCACCTGTTGCGCTTCCCTGACCAGCACGTCTCGGTCGGCGTGCTGTGCAACGTCGGCAGCGCCAATGCCTCGCGGTTCGCCTACGAGGTGGCGTACGCCTATCTCGGCGACCGCCTGAAGCCGGCCACGCCCCCCGTCTCGGCGCGGGTGCCCGCGGCGGTCCTCGACGCGCGCGCCGGGCTCTACCGCAGTCTGAAGACGGGCGAGCCGCTTCTCGTGACCGTGGAGAAGGACTTGCTGCGCGCCGGCGGCGGAGCGCTCGTCGCGCTGTCGGGCACCAGCTTCAGGCAGGGCAGCACCGACGTGACCTTCGTGGGGGACGGCACCGCGCCGTCGGCGCGCGTGCGGTTCGCCTACCCCAACGGCACGAGCGAGGCATACGAACGGGTCGCTCCGGCGGCGCCGACGGCGGCCGAGCTGGCCACGTACGCCGGTGTGTACACGAGCGACGAGGCGGAGGTGTCCTTCACGCTGACGGTGGAGAACGGCGTGCTGACGGCGGCGCGGCGCCCGGACACACGGGCGACGCTCGAGCCCGTCTACGCCGACGGGTTCGCCTCGCCGATCGGCTTCGTGCGGTTCCACCGCGACGCCGGCGGGCGGGTGAACGGCCTGAGCGTGGTGACTGGCCGAGCGTGGGACGTGCGGTTCGAGCGGAGCGGACGGTAGATCAAGGCTCTGGGCGTTGGGCTTTGGACTCTAGCCAATACCCCTGCGCCTCGAGCCCAGGGCCGAGAGCCTGTCGCCTGAAGTCTTACTCGCTTCGAATCTGCATCTTCATCCAGGGCGCGGTGTTGTGGAAATTCACAACGGCCGAGCCGGGCGGATTGATCGCGTCGCACGCGGCGCGCTCTTCGTCCGAGAGCGTCATCTCCATCACCGGCAGCAGCTCGGTGAGCTGCTCGAGCGTGCGCGGCCCCACGATCGGCGCCGTCACAGCGGGCTGGTCCTTGCACCAGAGCAGCGCGAGCTGGCCCGGCGTCTTCCCGAACGTCCGCGCCAAACCGGCGAACCGTTCGCCGGCCTCGACCCCGCGCGCGGTGACGCGGCGCGAGTAGATCGTGTCGGGCATGCGCGCCGCGCGCGAGTCGTCCGGCGGCGCCTCCACGTTGGCGTACCGACCAGCCAGCACCCCCTGCGCGAGCGGCGCCCACGGCAGGATCGCGAGGCCGTGGCGCTGGGCGAGCGGCACCAGCTCGTTCTCGATGCGCCGATCGAGCAGGTTGTAGGGCGGCTGCTCGCTCACGTAGCGCGCGAACCCGCGCCGCTCGCTCACCGCGAGCGCGTCCATCACCATCCACGCCGGGTGCGTCGAACACCCGATGTAGCGCACTTTGCCGGCGCGGACCAGGTCGGTCAGCGCGCCCAGCGTTTCGTCGAGCGCGATCTCGGGGCTCGGGCGGTGGATCTGATAGAGGTCGATGTAGTCCGTCCCGAGGCGGCGCAGCGACTCGTCACACGCCCGCAGGATGTGCAGGCGGGAGTTGCCTCGGTCGTTGGGGCCATCCCCCGTGCGGCCGTGCACCTTCGTCCCGAGGACGATCCGGTCGCGGCGGTCCTTCAACGCCCTGCCGACGACGACCTCGCTCTGGCCGTGGTTGTAGTTGTTGGCCGTATCCACGACGTTGACACCCGCGTTGAGCGCGGCGTGGATGATGCGGATTGAATCGGCCTCGCCGGTGGCGCCGCCGAAGTTCATGGCGCCGAGGCAGAGCGGTGACACGTGAACGCCGGTGCGGCCGAGCAGGCGGTGGATCATCTGACCCCTATCTGACCCTGATACGCGCGGCAGACATGCCCAGGCCAAGCCAGAGCAGACCTGTCATCGCCTGACCACCGTGACCGTCACCTTCGACGGGTACTGCTTCGAGTGGTGGACGACGTTGTGCGCCACGACGCCGTCCGACTCGTCGTAGTTGTTCCCGCCCGTGTTGAGGTTGCGGTCGAAGCGCGGGAAGTTGCTGCTCGACACCTCGATGCGCAGCCGATGGCCCGGCGCGAAGTAGTTGCTGGTCACGAGCGGCTGGAGCGTGACCTCGTAGATCTTCCCCTTGTCCATCCAGACCGGCGGCGCCTCGTAGCCCTCGCGGTAGCGCATGCGCTGGATCGACTCGTCGAGGTTGTAGGCGCGGCCGTCCGGGTACACGTCGAGCACCTTGACCGTGAAGTCGGTATCCTTCGCGTCGGACGAGACGTAGAGCGTCGGCGTGATCGGGCCGCTGACCTCCATCCCGTCCTTGAACGGCTCCGACGTATAGACGAGGATGTCGGCGCGCGCTTCCATCTTGCGCTGGTCGAACGAGCCGGCGGTGATGGCGTTGCCCGTGCAGCAGACGTTGCCGCCGTAGGACGTCACCGGGTTGGACGGGTCGTAGGTGAAGGAATCGGCCGGGTCGGTCGGCTGCGGCGCGGCGGTGAGGACACCGTCACCGAAGAGCGAGTTGGCCTGGCCGCCGCTCGCGAGGTAGAACGTCATTTCTTCCGCGCCCTCGGGCGGCCACGTCTCCGACGTCTGCCACGTGTTCAATCCCATGGTGAAGTAGGTCACCTTGGGCAGCGTGTCCAGGCGCCCGCCCGGCTCTCCCTTCAGGAACCGATCGAAGAAGCCGTAGATGATCTCTTCGTAGTCGAGGCGCGCGTCGCCCATGCTGCGCTCGCCGACGATCGTGTCCTCGCTCGCGCGGGTGTAGGCGCAGTGCGCCACGAGCGCGATGATCGCCCACTGCTGGTCGGCGAACTCGGGCTTCGCGGTCTGCCGCACGTGGTTGTAGAGCGCGAGGTTGGGCCCTGCCGACACGTCGTACCACGACATGAACCACAGGCCGGGCACGTTGATCGGCTTGTCGTCGTGGGCGAGGCCGCCTTTGTACCAGGTGGGGTCGTTCGGCGTGCGCTGGATCATGCGGCCGCCGGTGTCCACCGGCATCGCGTCGGCATAGATGCCGCGGGGTCCGTTCACCGACCGCAGGATGTCGCGCACGGGCAGGTGCCATAGCGCCTTCGACCAGTCGACGGGCGGCATCTGCGGCGCCAGGTCGAAGAGCCGCGACGCCTCGATCAGATCCTCCTGCGACGTGCCGGCCGGGAACATCGGCCGCACCTGGTTCTGCTGGCCGTAAATCCAGGTGATGAACAGCATCTGCACGGCGCCGCCGCGGTACCAGTTGCCCTGCTCGTAGTACGGCTTCACGCGCCCCACGCCGGCGCCGAACCCCTGCGTGTTCATCGCGGCGAACGCCGGGTTACCCAACTGGGCGACGGCCATCTGCCACTCGGCCGTCGACGAGCACCCGGTCGTCCCCACCTTGCCGTTCGACCACGGCTGGCTCGCGAGCCACGTCAGCGCATCGTCTCCATCGGACAGCGGCGCGCCGAGGATGTCGTAGCTGCCTTCGGAGAAGAAGTGGCCGCGCTCGTTCATGACGACGTAGGCGTAGCCGCGCTTGACGGCGGTGAGCACGCTGGAGAGGTCGCGCGGCAGGCCGTTGCGGACGTCCCAGTAGTTGAAGTTGTACGGCGTGCGGGAGAAGACCGTCGGCACCTTCGCGGCGCCCTTTGGCCGGTAGATGTCGGCGGCGAGCCGCGGCGGCGATGACGAGCGCGGCGGCGGTGACGAGGCCTCTTCGAATGATCGATGACACCGGGTCCTCCTGGATGCAGGCAAGGCTGTCCGCCTGGCCCGAAGCCGGCGGTGCCCGGTGCTCA
>Ga0326597_10000589_pt1 | contig 63766 bp, 46 predicted proteins | sample RVTome_12_FD_203789 | JGI IMG/M metagenome (GOLD analysis project Ga0326597, IMG submission 203789) | Soil microbial communities from uranium-contaminated site in the Upper Colorado River Basin, Wyoming, United States - RVT100D185 | ecosystem: Environmental > Terrestrial > Soil > Contaminated >...
CCCCAACGCATTTTGAAGACGCCGGGGGAACCCGCCGTCCGCCCTCCCCCCAAATGTGGATTTTAAGCTCCGGAAACGATGCACGGATTCAATCGGTCAATCGCGGTTTCAATCTCAGGATGCGGTCGTCCCCCGCCCCAGGCCACGCGCGGCCGTCGCGATTGCTCGTTGCTAGATAGATCTCCCCGCCGTGTCCGACCAGGACGTCGCGGAGCCGGCCGAATTGGCCCTTGAGATAGGACTCCTGCCCCACCACCCGCTTGCCATCGGAAGATAGGACGAGCCGATAGAGCGCCTGCCCCTTCAAGGTGGTGAACAGCAGGCTTCCCTTCCAGCCCGGAACGAGGTCCGCCCCGTAAAAATCCACCCCCGCCGGCGCCACCGTGGGCGTCCATACCGCCATCGGCTCCACCACCCGGTGCGTCTCGCAGTACGCCTTTTCCCCCCGGACGTCACCGTCGCAAAACCCGCGCACTTTGGGCCAACCGAAATTGCCGCCTCGCACAACGCGGTTCACTTCATCGTTGTCCGCGGGACCGTGCTCGGTGATGTAAAGGTCTCCGGTCACGGGATGGAACACGATACCCTGGGGATTTCGATGGCCGTACGAGTACACCGGGTTATTGTAAGGATTATCCGGAGCCGGCTTCCCTTCCAGGGTGAAACGAAGCACCTTGCCGGCCAGGGAAGCACGATCTTCGGCCAGAGAGGAGCGCTGGGTGTCTCCTGTGGTCATATAGAGAAGCCGGTCTTTCCCCACGGCCAACCTCGATCCGTTATGATTGGGCGCGCCCGGAATACCGTCCTGCAGGATCTCCTCGTTACGCAGACCGCTCCCGTCGTAGCGCCACCGCGCCAGGCGATTGCCGATCCCGTCGCCCCACTCATAAGAATAGACAAGATAAACGAATGGATGGAGGGCAAAGTCCGGATGGAAGGCCATGCCCATGAGCCCGCTCTCGCTCACTTCCCGAACGTCCATGCGGCCCACGAGCGATGTTTTCCCCGTGACCAGGTCGAGGCGGGAAACCGTGCCCTTGCGCTCGGTAAACCAGATGGCCCCGTCGGGTCCCCAGCTCAAGTCCCACGGGGTGTCCAAACCCGATACGAGAGCGACAACGTCGAACCGGCCTGTAAACCTTCCCCCCGACCCGGAGGGGCTCGGTTCGGCGGCGACCGCGTTCGAAACCACCCCGCCACTCCAATAAAAGTTCAGAGCCAAAAAGATCAGGGTCATAAGAAGCGGGCCTGCGCAGCCAAATTCGCTCGGTTTCGCCATCCGTGTTTTCCGATCCTTGTCAATTCTATCCCGCCAACAAGTCGGATACCAGAAAATCGGCTGCGGGATTTGCTCTGATGGTTCGTTTCCAGTTTTTTCGCACCATCCATCGCCAGCGCCGATGCACCGGCCGCTTTATGCATGTCCTGGTAGCCCGTGCGTCCCTTTTTGCTTGCCCCGGGGACTCGAGGCACGTCCCCCGCCGTCCGGTAACATCGTGCTACGAAAGTCTTATTTTTAAACGACCGGGCGAGACAGACAAACAGGTGAATCCCAGGAAAACCCCGTGGTTACACCTCGGCACCCGCTTTGCGTGTCTTACGGCCATTGCTGGGTACACTACTTCGAAAAACACCCGATGCACGGCAGCCGGTGAAATTAGCCGTTAGCGAGCAGAAATAATTCGTTTCGAGGTGATAAAAATGAAGATAAGCGTTGCCAAAATAATCTTAGTCGCCTTGATGTTGATCCTGATCCCCTCGACGGCTAGCGCCCAAACCCCGGACGGTCAGACGCCGGCCCAGGAAACCGTTTGTGACCAGTATACGGGACGCACCTATGGAATCTGCAACGCCTACTACGAGGCGATGGACTGCGACAATCCAACGATTCAGGCCTCGGCACAGGCATGCGCCAACTTGAAGGTCAAATTCGAAGCGCTGACTGCAGGCACTTCCAGTGGAACCGCAACTTCATGCCCGTGCTACGGCGATCTAACTCAGGAGGGATTTACCCAGAACTCCACTTGCAGCAACGGGGAAAATGTGGCTCTCATCTTTGACTTTTCTAGCAGCCTCCTCATGGCCCAAGCCGGTGCCACCTCTTCCTTCATGGGATGCGACTTTAACGGGGTCACTCAGGAGCCCCTACCAAGTGACGAGGCGCTGACCTGTGTCAATATGATAACGGCATTTTGCGAGGCCCTGCCCTAATTCCAATGTGCATCGTTGGCGAATAGCTTTTCGTCGAGCGACCACGTTTTCTTCGAGATATAAGATCCCGCCTTCAGCCTCGCTTAACCCTTGAGGTCTACCGCGTGGACCAGGGGTCCACCGTAACGTGGACCACATCCTCACCGCCTTCGCCGGCCACCGCACGAATGGCCTTGTCCACTTCGTTTAAACCGAACCGATGACTGCTCATGGCTTCTAGTGGATACTTTCCCGATGCGATCACCCGAAGCGCCATTTCGACGGCTCGATAACTGTGCCCCCTGACCCCCGTCAAGGTGAGGCATTTCCGCTGAATGAGGTCCAACGGGAAGGGATTGATCGCGTCTCCCCTGGGAACCACAATGAGCGTGCCTTGCGTGGAGAGAGCCTCCATGGCGGGGAGCACCGTTGTTGGGCCTCCCGTCGCCACGTCAATGGCCAGGTCCACGCCGCGCCCGCCGGTGATTTCCCTGACCCTTTCCACGAGGTCTTCCCTTTCCACGTCGATCACAAAATCGGCCCCCAGGGACCGGGCAACTTCAAGTCGCCGGGCGTCGCGTTGCAACCCGGAAGCAATAATGGGATGGGCCCCCGCTTCCTTGGAAGCGAGAATACACCCCAATCCCTGCTGCCCGGGCCCCTGGACCAAGACGCTCTTACCGGGACCCGCGCCGCCGTCGAAATAAGCCCACTGCCAGCCATTGCCGAAGGGAATCCCGAGCGTCGCCTGCTCAAAAGGTACGCCCTCGGGAATTTTGTGGAACCTCGTGCCGGGATGAAGATACAGGTACTGGCTAAAACCGCCCTGCCGTGAGGGCTGGAATCGTATCAAGGAATCCGGCGCCTCCTCCGGGGGATGGTCCTGCCCGCCTTCTTGCGGGCAGAAGCCGAAATAGCCGGAGAGACACGACTCACAGTGCCCGCAGACCCGGTAACCTTCGGCCAGCACCCGGTCCCCTTCCTTCAATCCCCAGCCCTGCGCTGCAAGTCTGCCGAGCCTGGCGATGGTCCCAACGTTTTCGTGGCCCATGATAAAGGGTTGTCCCGCCAGTGATTCCGCGTAGGTATGCACATCGGTGCCGCAAACGCCCACGGCCTGGACCGTAAGCAGACCGGCGTCGGGCGGCACCTTGGGCATGGGAAATTCCCGTATCTCAGTCTGCTGCCGCCCCACTTTGACCGCTGCTAAAAGCCTGGCGTCCATGATCGAGCTCTCCCTAGTTTCGGACACCGGCAGTTTTCCACTGTTTGAGCGGGCGCCCTTCGGCAAACGCCAATAACTCCCGCTCCCATATCTTACGCATCAAGATCACCCCCAGGTCGATTCGACCCAGTCGATCCCTGAACCTGTCTACCCTGCCCTGTCCGACCTGCATCAGATAGTCTTCCACGGAGAAAAGCGTCGCCGTGCTCAAGCTCTTGTCCAGATCCCTTTCCTTTATCCTGCCGGCCAGAATGGCCTCGCCCATGGCCGTGGGCGACACCGACCTTCCCAACTCGAGGGTTTGCTTGCGACGTTCGCTGTACCGCTCCGCCTCCTCTCCAAACACATGCATGAGATCGACGCTAAAGCTTACGGTATTCTCGTCGTCCACGGGCACACGCCAGGAAAGCCGGTCCACCGCGAGCGTCGCCGCATCTTCCATGGATCCTTCCACCCGCACGTTGGCCTGCACCAGGTTAATATTCGGCATGTGAAAACGGACGATCTGCCTGGGGTTGTCACAGGTGCACTGGATCCCGTAGTCCGTCTCTTCCACCTTTATCTCGCCGTCTCCCATACGGTCCGGCCTTCCGGCCCGGGATATGGCTTCCCGGTGCGTGAAAGTCACGTGGGCCAGGTCGCAGGCGTTATCGAGACGATTGAAATAGTTGCAGGGCCAGAATTCGGGATCGCAAGCCTCCAACACCCCCGGCTTTTCCATATCCGGGAAGCGCCGCAACGGGGGCGGCTCACCCTCGCCCAGATAGGCAAAAATAAGCCCCAGGTACTCGCAGGCTGGATAACTGCGGACCCTGACACCGGAGCACAGAGACGGCTCCTCCCTCGGCTGTTCCACGCACTGGCCTGAAGAATCGTATTTCCAGCCGTGGTACATGCAGCGCAGGCTGTTCCCCTCCACGTGGCCGACGTACAGGGGCGCTCCGCGGTGCGCGCAGGTCGCGGCCAGGAGATGAGCCGCCGCGTCCTCGCCCCGGTACAGGCTGAATTTTTCGCCCATGATCTTTACCGGGACGACGTCTCGGGGCGAAAGGTCCTGGGACCGGTAGACTGGAGACCAAAAGGTGCGCAGGTACCGGCCGGCTAGCGTCCCGGGACCCGTACGGGTAAAATCATCGAAAGTGACCTGCACTTCCATTCCTCCTCAAACGCGTCTCTATGGACCCAACCGTTTCCATCCCCGGTGCCGCTCCAATTCCACCTGCGCCGCTTTCATGGCGGGTTCGTTTGCTCAAGCTTCATCCCGCCCGCACCGGGCAAGGGTGACATCTTGGCAAATTTTAAAACCAAGAAATCGGCACCAGAGAGCCGCCGAGGAGCGCTCTATCTGCTCTTGGGCATGGGTCCGCCTCCGATGAGCTCTTTGTACAGATCCAGGATCTTTGGGTCCCGTGGGCGATTTTGAACAAGGCGCATGTAGTCCTTCCCGGTCATGGGCGAGGCCGCCTGGTTGGTGATTCGTTCATATTCCTCGGCAAACTGTTTGTCCCGCCAAATTTTTTCAAAGGCCTCGTCGAGATCCTTCAAGGCAGCGGGGGGAATGTCTTTGTGCACGAAGAAGATCGACCCTCCCGGGGTGGTGGCGTAGTGAAGCGCCAATAGTGCTTTCTTGGTTTGCGTATCCGCAAACTGGTCCAAACTGGGATTTCCCTGCGTAAATTTGGGATAGGCCTCGGAGCCCTGCCCCTTGGAATCCTTCATGTAAACGGGGAAGGTAAAGCCGTCCCTGATCCAGTGGGGGCTCTCTCTCAGGAGTCCCGCAATACCTCCAAAGGAGGCGTCCGCCTCGCCCCGCTCCAACGCCAGGCGTATCTCGGCATCGTTGTAGCCCAGCACCCAGATTGGATTATCGAGCTCAAGGACGAACGCGGTGAGCCGGTCCCGGACGTACATGCTGTGACCGACGGAGCGGTTGGCGAACCGAAGTCCCTTGTAGGCCTTGAGCTTTTCGACGGAGTCGATTTTCAACGCCGGGCGGATGGAAATTGTCGTGGCGCCACCGGGGGAGCCCGAGCCTAGGAGAACAAAATCATCCAGATCGTAGCGCACCCCGCGGGCCCCCAGGATGGCGTTGGAAAGCACGCCGCTGCTCACGTTGCCGAGGGTTAGCCCATCTTTCTTGGCGACCTTGGCGATTTGATTCGCCGCGCCGGTTCCCCCGCCGCCCGGCATGTATTGTATCACCGTAGTGGTTTTACCGCCGAGGTACTTTACCAGGTACTTGACGGTGATATGGGTCCTGAGGCTCCCCGTCCCACCGGGCCGGCGCCCTTCGATAACCTTGATGGTTTTACCTTCGTAATATCCCGCTTGAGCCGTGCCGCCCCACTCTTCGGAAAGGACCTGGAGGACCGATGGGACCAATCCGAAGATCATTGCCGCGAGCAGGCTTGACACCTTGTGCATTTTGCTTTCCTCCTTTGGATACGTTGGCTCGATGAGCTTAAGAGACTTGAGGGGGAAAAATAGCCAATTAGGCCACCCATTGTCAAACCCGCCTGACGAGCCTGACGAGCGGGTGATAGGCCGGGTTCCGATGTTGATTCACCTTGCCGCAGAACCGGTTTCTAGCTGCTGTCTCCAGTTTACGCCTTCTCATGAAAGCGGCCGGACGTCCCCGAAGGATCGCGCATTTTTGGCGAAGAGGCTTGGCGTTGCCCGTAAGCTAGAGACCCAAAACGACCGGCGCAACGGCACGGATAGGATTTCGGGCAAACGGTTTGCGCTACTGGCAACATGACCGCGGCCGCTCGCACGGCGCCGCCCCTTAAAGCTCCGGCTACTCAAAAAACAGCCCCTCCGGCCAGATGATCTTGAACACCCCTTCGAACAGTCCCCATACCATGAGGAAGGCGCCGATCCCGTAGGCAATGGAGAGCCACCACTTTTCGTTCCCCTCGATCAACATATAGAGGGTAACGAACAAGGGAAGCGCGATGTCTATGCCCACGAGCCAGATCCCCGCGGCCCCCCCGGACAACCAGAGAAAGAACGCCAGGGTTCGTTTGACTTCAACGCGCCGCTCCAGACCTTCGTTAAAGGTCTCATCCATTTCAATGCCGCCGCGGCGCGCTGCGGAATCGGGACCACGCACGAAGCTGTCGCGGAAGAGTTGGGCCACTCCCAGAACGAGACCCGGGACCGCACCGACGTAAATCGGCATCAACTTGGCGATCCACGGCCAAGACCAGCTCTTTACTAAAGCGCCCACAAAGACGGCGAGAAAGAAGAGAGTTAGAAATGAATCGGGCTTGAATTGAAACTTTACCTTCGCCGCTTTCGAGGTCGCGTCGCCGGCCATCCCCGACTCTCGTCGGGTCCATATGGTGTAGAAGAGAGAACCAAAGACCAGGACCATCAGGAAAATGACGCCGGGGCGTCCCAGCCATGCGAAACCGTAACTCGCGGTCGAGATATAGAGGTATTTTTCCAACAGGGCGCCCAGGATCATGCCCAGGATCAGGGGGGGACGAGGGTAGCCGAGACGTTTCATGAAGTAACCCAGCAACCCGAAGGAGACGACCATGACCATGTCCAGGGGATGGCGCGTGGCGCTGAGGGCGCCCATCAGGACAAAAGCCAAAATCATGGGGACGATGAGGGAATAGCGTAGCTCGGCAATTCTGGCCAACTGATTGGCAAAGCAGAAACCGATCAAGGTCCCGACGATTCCCGAAATCCCCAGAATCCACACGATGCTGTAAATGACATCGGCGTGCTCCTTGACCATTTGCGGGCCGGGAACGAATCCCATGGCGAGCAAAGCAAAGACGAAAAGAGCCGAGGTGAGGCTTCCCGGCACCCCCAGGATCAGTGTGGGGATGAGGGTTCCTCCGTCCTTGGAATCGTTGGCCGACTCCGGAGCAATAACACCCCGGACATCGCCCTTGCCAAAGGTATCTTTGGCTCCCCTGCAGGTCTGCGCGGCGTGCCCGTAGCTCAGCCAGTCGACCACCTGGGCCCCGAGCCCCGGGATGATCCCCACCCAAACGCCCATGAAGCTACAGCGCACAACCAGCCACCACTCCCGCAATGTATCCTTGACCCCGTCCATCAAACGCCCCACCAGGGGCACAGACGCCTGCTCAACCCCAACCTTGGTGAGCGCAAGGTCCAGGGCCGAAGGGATACCAAACATCGCAAGGGCTACGATGCTCAGCGGCAAACCGTCAAGCAGGTACGGCTCGTCAAAGAACACGAAGCGAAATACCCCGCTTTGGGGCTGCATTCCCACGACGGCGATTAACAGGCCCGCTGCAGCCGCCATGAGCCCTCTCATGGGACGGGTTCCGGCTAGAAGCGCGACCATGGTCAAGCCCCAAAGGACGATTACAAAGAGCTCGGGCGATCCCAGCAGGAAAATGAGCGGCTTCGCGATGGGAATGGCGAAGGCCAGCGTCGCGGTGCCGATGAGGCTCCCCAACATGCCCGCCATGAATGAAGCGCCCAGGGCGCGGCGCGCCTCTCCCCTGCGTCCCATGGGGTAGCCGTCCAGTACGGTGGACTGGGAACCGGCCCCGCCGGGAATTCCGAAAAGAATCGGAAGGTAGGCGGCGCAGATGCTGCTCACTGCATCCATGCCGATGAGAAAAGCTATGGCCACAAAGGGATCCCACTTCACAATTACGGGCAAAAATAACGCATACATCAGAGGGGTGCCGAGGCCCTGTGGCGCCACGGCCGTGAATGTACCGATGGCTACCCCCGCCAACGCGGCCAAGACAACGTTAATACTGATGAGATTTAAAAACCCCTGAACTGCCGCTTCAAACATAACCGTTCAATGCTCCACGTTCGAAATCCCTTTAAAGCGCGCGTACAGATTGCCGGTCCCTAACCCGCGAAATCGTAAGAGATAAACGCACCGCGCTCTTAAAAGGCGGGATCATATCTTCAGGTGCAGACAATTGCAACCGGAATACGCCAAAAGCCACAAGGGCCCGGCTAACCCGGCGCCGCTCCGCCCATAATCCTAATGCTGGCGGATGCGTTGCCGAATAGCCGGGCCCTCCATGGGTGGGTCCACTTCGAGGCGATTCGAGCTGGAGCCCTGGCCGCGTTACTTGTCCATCCAGGTTTTCGTCAACCCGCCGCCACCCCACACGAAGCGTCCGCCGCTGCTGTCCGTGCTGAAGTCCTTCACGTGCCGGCCGTGAGCAAAATACCGGGGCACGAAGCCGATAGGCAGAGTCGGAACTTCCTGATTGAGAATGGTGATAATTCTTACGAGTATCTTTTTACGCTTCGGCGTATCCAGCTCGAAATCGAGCTCTTCAAAAAGCTTTTGCACCTCCTGATTGCAGAAACCGCTCCAGTTAGAGGCCCGCTTCTTGGGGTCCTGGCAGGTAAACTGGCTGCGATAGGTCGAAATAGGGTCCGTGTAGTACCCCCCACCGACCATGTCCAGGGTGGTGTCACCGACGCGGATCTGCGCCCGGCGCGCGCCGTATTCAAACACGGCCAGCTCGATGTTCATGCCGATACGTTTCATCTGGGCCTGAAACGCGGTGGACATGGATTCCACGGAGTCGTTTTGTTCAATCTTCATGATGATCTTTTCGCCCTTATACCCGGACTCTTCCAGGTATTTTTTGGCCCTGGCCGGATCGTAGCTGGGAGCCGGAATTCCGTTGTTGTACCAGAAGTGCCCCGTGGGATATTTCTGGTCTGCCGTTTCGCCGAAACCGAAGAAGGCGGCTTCGAGGATTTTTTTCTTGTCCATGCCGTAGGCTACCGCCAGCCTCAGTTTTTTGTTGCTGAACGGGCCATCGACCACGTTGAAAAACATTGCCCGGTAGCCGGCGGTTGCGGCCTCAGCGGTTCCAAGCCCGGGGAATTTACCGCCCAGGACTTGCTTGGCCCATTCGTAGGGCGTTCTTTCAATAATGTCGACGTCACCCGCCCGAAGGGCGGTGAAGCGAACCGTGTCATTTCTGATGGGACGGAGAATGACCTTGTCCAGGTAAGGCTTCTGTCCCCAGTAATCTGCATTTTTCTCGAAAATGATCCGCTGCTTGGTTTGCCAAGCCGTGAACCGAAAGGGACCCGTGCCCGCCGGGTAGGCCCGGGGCTGGATGGAAGCGATGGAGCCCTTGGGAATTACCGGGAAGGCTTTGATGTCGGAAAGCGCGGATACAAACGCAGCGCTCCCTCCCGTGAGTTGGATCTTCAAAGTATACTTATCGGCAGCCTCCGCCCCTTTGATCAGTTCCAACCTGGAGCGACCATAGGCTCCGTTTTTTACGTCCAGGGTGTAGTCGATGGCATATTTGACGTCCTCGGCGGTCATTTCCTGGCCATTGTGGAACTTGACGCCCTTGCGGAGCTGAAAGGTATAGGTTTTGCCGTCCTTGGAGATCTCATAAGACTCGGCCAGCAAGGGTTGGATCTCGCCTTTGGCGTCCAATGTCAGTAGCGACTCATAAATCAACTCGCGGATGGATTGGTCCGTGGACATGGTCCGGACCATGGGGTTCATGGTGCTCAAGTCCTTGCTGATTCCCAGGCTAAGGGTTCCCCCCTGCTTGGGTTGGCCCCAGGCCCTCTCCCCGGTTGCCGCCCCGGAGAACAGAAACGCCGCGGTCAGAGTCCATACGAGCCAAGTCTTGTTCCTCATAAACGCACCCTCCTTGCTTGATTGTGAGCTGTCCCGAGGCACGGATGATCGCTCAAGTCAGCCCTTGTCGGCTTGGTTTCGCTAAAAGTCTGCGTCTTCGCCGTGCTCGACCATCAAAAAACCCAGGTTCTCCATGTAGGGCCGGTCATGATGGACGAGGAAACGGGCCCTTTCACTTCCCGAATTGAAGTGCTGGTGCCACGCAAAGAGCGGAATGCACAGAGAATCGCCCTTTTTCCACTGGATCCGCTGGTCTTCAATGATGCTGTAACCACTCCCCGATAGGACGTAGTTTGTTTCCTCGTAGGCATGGCGATGGGCCCCGGACCTTTTTCCCTGAGGAACCTCCGCTACCAGAGTGCCCAGGGTTCTCACGTGAAAACCCGCGGAGGGGTCCACCACCGCAGCCACACTCCCCATGCGGGTGGACTCGAAGACAACGTCCTGCCCTCGCACCAGTACTTTTCCTGCCCTGCGATCACCCTCCTCTTTGATGGCAAACGCCTGGGCTCTGGCGTACAGAAGATCCGTAGAATTCCTGCCCTTGCCCGGGTCCGCGCCGCTTAAAGCCACCTTGGTGCTTCCCTCCGGAGCTCCCGTCTTGCCGGGGATTAGCGTGCGAAGCTCCTCTTCTCCCTTCTGCGCAAAGATCCAGTGCTCGGGATAGCGCTCATCCTCGTATACGGCCAGTCCGAGATACATGGAAAGCGGACCGGTGGTGGCCGCGACATATGTCATATAGTCGCTCTTGACCACATGGCGGTGCCAGGCAAACATCGGCACGCAAATGAAATCACCCGGCTTCCAGGGGTAGTCGATGCCGTCAATGACGCTGTATCCCTCGCCGCCTTCGACGTAGATAACCGCTTCCACCGTGTGGCGGTGGCCCAGGGTCTTCCACTGCTCGTTTCTTTGTTTGGAACTGGCCCGGTCCTTCCAAAAGCGAAAACTCTTTTGGTTGGATCCGATGCGGGGATCAAAAATAAGTATGTGGTTGTGATCCTTGAGCTGCGCCTCGATGTCTTCTGCCGGGACATAAATGGGGGCCTTCTTTCTCCGCTCCATCTCCTCCTTGGCGAAGGTCACGAGCTCCATTCCCAAGCGTTGGTGCTCTTCCTTTTTCAAAATGGCCATGGAATCCGCATCTCCTTTAACGAATAACCCACGCTAGTCTATGGGGGGGTACGGCCTTGCCTCCACGACGCCATCGGCGGCCCTGTCCACGGCCGCATCCCTGACTATGTCGGCTACCTGGTAACGGACCGTAGACTCCACGGCCCACGGCAGTCATTCCGCTTCCCGTAAAGCAAATCCCGAGATTCCACCCTGAAGCTTGTGTCGGAATTCCCTTACGCGGAAAGCCGTTGCTTGGCGCCCCCTCGGCCGTAAAGCTCGTCGATAAAGCCGCTGTCGTCGATTTGCCTCAAATAATGCGTATCCCAGGTTTCCAGCGGGCCGATGAAATTCACCTTCGGATCATGGGCGACGTCCAGGTTATAAACGTTCCAGATGGCCATGGGATGCGGGTAAGGTTTTTCGCTGAGGAGTTCGCTCCACTGCTGATGAAGGTACTCCACCTCGTCGTCCCCTTCCAGATCCACCAGGGGGGCCAGTTCGCGGCTCAGGATCTCACAGACTTTCTGCTTTTCTGTCTTGAAAAAGTGAATGGTCTCGATCATGGCCTTCAGGAAGGCGACGACTTTTTCCTCGTTTCGTTTCACAAACTCGGTGCTGGCACAGATCGTGGTGTTGTGGATCACAGGAACCGAGGGGAGCTTGATCACGTTTAACCCTCGCTTTTTTGCCTGGAGGTCGAAGGGGATATCGACGTTGGCCGCGTCGATCTCACCCCTTGCCACACGCTCCACCGCCACGTGGCCCTTGCCCGACAGCTTGTCGTTGAACAGGAACTCTACCTTGGAGGTGTCCACCCCCGCCAGTTGCAGGGCGTGGTCCAGGTTACCACTGACGCAGGGCGCATTATTGGTCGAAATTCTTTTTCCCTCGAGCTGTTTCACATCCGTTATTTCGGGGCGCGCTATCAGACGGTCGTCCCAATCGTTCTGGGTTTGGGCCAGGTAAACGAAGCGCTTGTCGCCCTTGGCGCGATAGATATAGGTTTCGTGGTGGAGGCCGCTCAAGAAGTCGTATTCGCCGTTCAATAAAGTTGACGCCCGTTCGTCCATGTTCCGAACGGGCCGGCCGCCCTGGGGATAGCGTGCGATATCCACCTCCAGGTCAAACCCGTGTTTTTGGGTAACCCCCGAGTCCCTGAACGTAAAGTGAAGCGGCATATGGGAAATCGCGCTGCAAAGCATTCTGATTTTTCCAAGACCCATGATATATTCCCCCTTTAAACTGATGATGTTATCGTCAAATTAGACGGGTTAAGGTAATATTAGACGCCCTTCAAGTCAACCCCCGATGCCGAATCGCGAACGCGCTATGCCCCGGGGCCCGGCTTGCCCGCCGTCATGCCAAGGGGGTGCTGATTCCCATGGTTCCCGAGTTCACGAACCCGGCTCTTTCCGTTTTTCATGCAACACCGGTGGCTCCCCATGAACGGCCGCGAGATCTCCCCCCTCTATCGCTGGCTGACCTTTTCTATTACAGGATCAGGGATCTTCCTCGCCACCAGCGCCGTGACCATCGTCAACGTCGCTCTTCCTTTCATCACACAGGATTTCGGTTCTGAACTCGCCGCCACCCAATGGGTCGTGCTGGTGTATCTTCTGACGACCTCAAGCTTCCTCATCAATTTTGGCCGTCTCGGCGACATCTTTACTCCCTACCGGATCCATTATGTGGGGCTTATCGTCTTCACCGTCGCCTCCCTGCTGTGCAGCTTTGCGGGTTCCGTAGAGGCCCTCGTGGCCGTCAGGGCTCTTCAAGGGTTAGGGGGGGCTATGATCGTCTCCAATAGTCCTGGCACCGTAACCGCGGTGTTTCCCCCCGAGCGAAGGGGACGAATTTTAGGATTGCAGGTAGGCCTGGTGGGCTGTTCCCTTTCCATTGGCCCAACTCTGGCGGGGTTTCTAATCGGTTTATTTGGTTGGAGAGCGGTTTTTCTTTACAACGTTCCCTTCGGGATTCTCGGCATCCTCGTCGGATGGCTCATCCCAACCCCGGGGCGGGAGGGTCGAAGAGTTCCCATCGACGCAGCCGGGGGGGTTCTGCTCTTCGCTTCGGTGATTACCTTCGTCCTTGGCATCAGCACGGCCCGGAATCTCGGTTGGAGCTCTCCCCAGGTCATGGTGCTCCTGGCCGTATCCGTCCTTTGCACCGCCGGATTTCTCTGCACTGAGAAAAGGGTGCGGCATCCCATGCTCGACTTGGGCTTGTTCCGCAATCGAGTTTTCGCCGTGGCCCAGGCCGGCAATTTTTTGAGTCATATGGCCGGCTTTGGGGTCTTTCTCCTGATGCCGTTTTACCTCGTAAGAATCCTAAAGCTCTCAGCGCAAGATTCCGGCCTGATCCTGCTTCCTTTGACGATCGCAACGGTTCTGCTGGGGCCCGTCGCCGGTATTCTTGGAGACCGCTTTGGCGCAAAATCGCTTTCCCTTCTCGGCATGGCCTTGACCTGCAGCGGCCTGTACGCCCTCACATCCCTCGATGAGAATTCATCCATCCTGGGGGTCATTTTACGTCTCGCCCTGGTGGGAGCGGGCCGTGCCGTATATCAGTCCCCCAACACCAGCGCCACTCTGGGATCGGCTTCCAAGGAGCGCCTGGGAGTCGCCGGTGGCGTGCACGCCACCATGAGACACTTGGGAAACCTTTCCGGAATCGCCGTCGTCGGCAACTATTTTAACGCCCGAGAGGCAGCGCGCCTCGCCAACCTGCCCCGTGGCGGGGTCCAAGGGGACCTATTCGCCTCCGCCTTTATGGCCTCCCTCCGTGAAACCTTTTTCCTCTCGCTAGGTATCGCCGCCCTGGCACTGGTTTTGACCCTCTTTCAGAAACCCCGTCGCAGGGGTACTTAGGGGGGACTAAACTGTCTGCCGTCGTTGCCGGCCGAGAACGCTTGCGCTCCCTGGCCCTATCACCCACCCGGAGTCGGGAAGGGCCCCTTTGCAGAGACACGTCAGGAAACACCCTCACGGTGCCGCGACCTTGATCATGACAGCCCTTGGAGGTTTTCTTGACAGTTAAAGCCCAATCGTGCAAAGCGTTAACCCTATCCATGGAACCGCCCCCCGTCTCGCACTGGGGCTTGATGGGGTAAAGTCCCGGCTGGGAGGGAGTCCAAATCCCGGCCGGTGAGCCGTTGCCGCGTGGACACACCGTCGGGGCATCCCGTTACAGAGAGGCTCTCGCAACGAGACGATCCAAGGAAACAATGGATTCGAGTGAATCTGATTTAGCCGTGATCGGGGGTGGCATCATCGGGCTGGCCACGGCCCTTCACCTGATACAACGCTTCCCTAAAGCCAGGTTGGCCGTGCTGGAAAAAGAAGCCGGTGTGGCCCAACATCAAACCGGCCGCAACAGCGGGGTGGTACATTCGGGCATTTACTACCGGCCGGGATCCGCCAAGGCCCGGTTGTGTGTTTCCGGCAGGAAGGCGTTGCTCCAATATTGCGACTCCCACGGCATTCCCTACGATCTGTGCGGAAAAGTCATCGTTGCCACAAGGGAGGCCGAGGTTCCTCAATTGGAAGAACTCCAGCGACGCGGCACGGCAAACGGCGTTGCAGGTCTCGAAATCCTCGGCACCGAAAGGCTCCGGGAAATCGAACCCCATTGCCGTGGCCTCAAGGCGCTTTACTGTCCCACAACCGCGATCGTGGATTTTGCCCAGGTGGCGAATGCCATCGCCGAGGAGTTCCGAGCCACAGGCGGAAGCATTCTTCTGTCCTGCCAGGTCCAAGGCGTCACGGAAAGGACCAATGGGTGGAGAATCCACTCCTCTCTCGGAGAACTGGCGAGCCGTCACCTGATCAATTGTGCGGGGCTCTTTTCCGACCGGGTCGCAATGATGACGAGGCCCCTCGGCCGGCAGCAGTCCCCGGGGTCGGCGCCACTCCAGATTGTTCCCTTTCGGGGCGAATACCATCAGCTCATACCCGCGGCACGGCACCTGGTGCGGGGATTGATCTATCCCGTTCCGGATCCAAGCCTGCCCTTCCTCGGAGTTCATTGCACTCGCACCATTCGCGGCGACGTGGAGGTCGGTCCCAACGCCGTCCTGGCCCTCGCAAGGGAAGGCTATCGGAAACGAGATGTCAACCTTGGCGACGTTTGGCAGTTCCTGACTTTCAAGGGTTTCTGGGCTCTAGCGCGAAACCACTGGAGAGCGGGCCTCGACGAAATCCATCGTTCCCTCAGCACAAGCGCCTTTGTCCAAGCCCTGCAGGAACTCCTTCCGGAAGTGACGACCGATGACCTTACGGCCGCGCGTTGCGGGGTTCGGGCGCAGGCCGTCGCCCCGGACGGCAAGCTCATCGATGATTTCGTGTTTGCATCGGCTCCCGGTGCCATTCACGTCCTAAACGCCCCTTCCCCGGGAGCCACGGCTTCCCTTGCCATCGGGGCACAAATCAGCGACATGGCATCGGAGACGTTTGCGTCTACCTTGGAAAAATTTCTATGATAGGGGTCCATCCCTATTGGGAAAAACAGCCAAGCGGAGGTTCCATTTATTATGATCATCGAATACAACGGCCACCGGCCAAAAATTTCCTCCAAGGCCTTTATCGCGCCGACGGCGGTGCTCATCGGGGACGTCACCGTGGAGGAGGATTGCAGTATCTGGTTTGGTGCCGTCTTACGGTCCGATGAAAATCAATACCCCATCGTGGTCAAGGCCCGTACCAGCATTCAGGACAATTGCGTGGTGCATTCCGGCGAAGCCCCCACCATCTTCGAAGAGGACGTGACGGTGGGCCATGGGGCGATCCTGGAAGGAGCAGTGGTCCGGCGCGGTGCGATCATCGGCATGAACGTTACAGTCCTGGAGAATACCGACATTGGCGAGGAGGCGTTGATTGCCGCCGGCAGCGTGGTGGTACCCCACACGAAGATTCCGCCGCGTGTCCTTGCCGCTGGAAGCCCGGCAAAAGTAAAAAAGGAAATAAGCGGGGAGGCCCTGAACTGGATCAAGATGGGCTCCTCTACTTATGTCAGACTGTGCAGGCAATACCTGGGAGGCGCATACAGGATTGTGGGCTGAATGCGACCTAGGCCTGGCAGTGCGGACAATAGAATGCGCCCCGGTTCCCCATCCGCGCCCGCTTGATGCTCGCACGGCAGACCCGGCAGGGTTTTCCTTCGCGATTGTATACGTTGAGACGGCTCTGAAATCTTCCCTTGCGGTCCCGCCCGTCCCGGTAATCCGAGAAGGAGGTTCCACGCCACCGGATGGCCTCGTGCAAAACCATGACGAGGGCCTCCGCCAGCCCCTCCGCCGTGCCGGCATTAACGGTGTGCGCCCTTCGCGTGGGACGCAGGCCCACCCGAAACAGCGCCTCATTGGCATAAATGTTTCCCACTCCCGCCACCACTTTCTGGTCGAGGAGCAAATCCCGCAGGCGCCGCGTGGTACTTCTTAGCACGGAATGAAGGTAAGCCCCGTTCCATCCATGGGCGAGGGGATCCAGCCCGAGGCTTCCCAACGGGGGCCATCGCCACAGGTCCGCTGCCGGTAGTACCACGGACAATCCGAAGCGGCGGGGATCGTGCAGTCGCAGCTCGTCGCCGGTGGCAAACTCCACTACCACATGGTCGTGCCGATTCCACGGCAGGTGAGTATCCAGGTAGATCAGCTTTCCCGTCATGCCCAGGTGAATGACCCACACCATTGGCGAGCCCAAGTCCATGAGAATATATTTCCCCCTGCGCGCCACGCCCACGATGGTTTCTTTCTCAAGGTTTGCTTCGAAGTCCTGCGCTATAGGGATTCTTAAACGCCGCTCCAGAACCCGTACCCGTGAGATCACCCGCCCCCTAATGAGCGGCAGAAGCGTCCGGCAAGTGGTTTCAACCTCGGGGAGCTCGGGCATGGCTATGGGACCGCGGACTCTGTCATGACGCCATCTTCCGATGAGAGTAACCCTTGCAGGGACACGGCTAGATGGAGCCATTCATCCAACTCCAGGGTTTCGCCGCGGCGCGTGGGATCGACGCCAAGCTGCCGTAAAATCTCCGCCGCTTCGGGCCCCTTCTTTCCCATCGATCTAGCCAGGGCGTTGCCAAGTATCTTTCGCCGTTGCCCGAAGCTAGCCCTTAACAGTTGGCGGAGCGCCGGAAAGTACCTGGGGTGGATCAGGGGATATGGATGGAGAGCGATTTTCAGAATCGTCGAGCGGACTTTCGGCCGGGGGAAAAAGTTGCCTGGGGACACCCGCTGCCGACCCAAAATCTTCCCGTGAACCTGACACCAAACGGAGAGTGTTCCATAGGATTTGCTTCCAGGCGAAGCCGCCATCCGTTCGGCGACTTCCTCTTGCACCATCAAAACCAGAGTAGAAAAATGCTTGCGCTGATCAAAGACCCTGAACAGCACCGCAGTGGAGATGCTGTAGGGAAGATTGGCAACGAGCTTGACACCGCGGGGTGGCAGGATGGTTTCTAGATCAACCTTCAGAATGTCGCCGTGCACCAATGTGAAGCGAGGGTCGCTGCCCAAGGGACCGCGGCTGAGCCAATTCACCAGCAAGGGGTCCACTTCCACAGCCCAGACCCGGCGGGCCACGGAAACCAGGCGACGGGTGACAAACCCCATGCCCGGCCCGATTTCCAGTACCTGGTCGTCACACCCCAGGTCCAGGAAGCGCAGGATGGCGTCGAGGACCGTGGGCTGAATGACAAAGTTCTGGCCAAAGCGCTTCCGTGGCTTGAGTCCAAGTTCCAGGCAGGCAGCCTTCACCTCTTGGAAAAGAGAAGGCATGGTTAACGCTTAATCTTCAATCGCAAAGACACACCCAGCGGGTCTAAGAGGGAACTTTTGACCATCAACTATTTTCGATTGACGATATCAAAGGGTCAGGTCGGCGTCGGCGTTGAGACTAAAATCATCCTTGCGTCCCTGTTGGAGCCGGTGAGTGCCGGTCAGAGCCACCATGGCCGCGTTGTCGGTGCAAAAGCGTGGCGATGAATAGTAGACGCCAACGCCCTTCTCTCGTCCTTTCTCTTCCATTCGCGCGCGCAGACGACTGTTGGCGGAGACCCCGCCCGCGAGCACAATCCTGTTTATTCCAAAGGCCTCCGCCGCACGGATGGTCGGTGCAATGAGCATATCCACCACCGCCTCCTGAAAACTCGCGGCGATATCTGCCTTCTGCTCATCACCCCGGGGAAACCCCGGGGTCCTCAGGTAGTGAAGTACCGCCGTCTTTATGCCGCTAAAACTGAAGTCATAAGATCCCTTTTTTATCCGAGCCCGGGGAAAAGCGACGGCGCGGGGATTCCCGCGTTGAGCCAGATGATCGATCACCCTGCCCCCCGGATATCCCAGATCCATGAGCTTTGCCACCTTGTCGAAGGCTTCCCCCGCCGCATCATCCCGGGTGCCACCCAGGTAGTCGTAGTGCCCCACTCCCCGCACGATGTAGAGGAGCGTATGGCCTCCGGAGGCCAGCAGGGCCAGATAGGGGAAGGGCACCTCCTTTTCCAGGAAGATTGCCAGCAAATGGGCTTCCAAGTGATTTACCCCGACGTAGGGCATGCTCCAACGAAGGGCTAGCCCTTTCACCATGGAAAGTCCGACGAGGAGGGAACCCGCCAGGCCCGGACCGTAGGTCACCGCAAAGCCGTCGAGATCCTGAAGCCCCACTCCGGCCTGGCTGAGGGCGCCGTCCACAATGGGGAGGACTTGACGGATGTGCTGGCGCGAGGCCAGCTCCGGTACGACCCCTCCGTAGGGACCGTGCACCTGGTCCTGTGAAGAAACCAGATTCGACAGAATCCGGCGGCCATCCTCAAGCACTGCGGCCGCCGTATCGTCACAGGATGTTTCGACTCCAAGCACTAGCATAAATCAGAGGGCAAAACGGCAGACGTCAATGGGCTGCGGGGCCCCTCAACTCCCGTTGCACGCGACTGAGCCCCAGAGCCGCGCGTCGATTGTTGGGATCAAAGCGCAGCGCAGTCGCGTAGCTGGTATTGGCGCGATCCAGAAGCCCCAGAGCCTGGTAGTTCTCGCCCTTTAAGCTATGAATTTCGCCGAGCCAGTAGGCTAGACTGCTCAGGAGGGATTCCGCCACGTCCAGAAATTCTATGGACTGCCGATACTGCGCGAGACGCAGATGCGCCATGGCCAGGTAGAAATAAACATAAGGGTTTGACGAATCGACGGCCAGGCTCTGTTCGAGGCGGGCGAGGGCCTTGGCATGGTCTCCCGAATCCAGCAGCCTCCTTCCCTCTTCCGTCAGGCGCAGGGAAGCCGCGCGCTGGGGTGGGGTGTCCACGGTGATTTTGGAAACCAGGGAATTTTCCTCCGGCAGCTGCTCGCCGGACACATTCAACGACGCCCTGCGCCCCCCATCGGGCATCGACAATGGGCTGCGACTGGTGGTGGCACAGCCCTGGACCAGCCAGAGAAACGCGAGCACAAGAAGGCGAGCCTTTTGTCCCATTACCTTCCCGCAGGGATAATGGACCAAGACGAATGATTGAGAAGTGGGGTGGCCCCTTTGAGAACGATGGGCGCGGGATGAAGCGGGCAAAATTCCACCGGGCCTTGCCCTTCTAAAAACGCCTCACGTATAACTTGCGGGCAGTTGGGAGTCGCCACATATCCGCTGAGCGGGTCAACGTCGATCAAATCGATTCCCGGCGGCGGACGAAAATCGGTTACCGGAGTTCCCGCCGTGGCCTCCTTCATGAACTCCGTCCATATGGGAAGCGCTGCCTCCGACCCTGACAAGCCCAACCGGCTCTCCTTATCAAAGCCCACCCACACTACCGCCAGCAGGTCCGGCGTATAGCCTCCGAACCACGCGTCCCGGGTGTCATTGGTGGTTCCCGTTTTTCCAGCCGCCGGGCGATTGAAGCCGCGCCATCTGGCCCCACGAGCCGTGCCATGATCAAATACCCCTTTGAGCATATGGTTCATGATAAAGGCCTGTTGAGGCGTGATCACTTTTTTAACCCGGACATCCCGCTTCTCCAGGACCCGTCCCGCCTGATCGATGACTTGTTTTACCGCCAGCGGATTAGTACGAACCCCATTGTTGGCGAGGGTGGCGAAGGCCCGCGAAATCTCCAGCGGAGTGACTTCCACGGATCCCAACACCAGTGAGGGCAGCAGCGGCAAGGAACTCTCGATCCCCAGTCGATAAGCAATATCGCGAACATTGCGGATGCCCACCCGATTGGCGATGCGGGCGGTTGCGGTATTCAACGATCGTTCCAAGGCCTGGCGCAGGGTGACGATGCCGTAGTAGGCTTCCTGGTAGTTTTCCGGTTTCCACTCTTTGCCTTCATACTGCCAAGTAAACGGGCTGTCCTCCACAAAACTCAGCGGCGTGAACTTTTCCGTCTTGTCTTCGGAGCCATAGACCAGCGCCGCCAGATAGACGAACGGTTTAAAGATCGAGCCGGGCTGGCGTTTCGCTTGGATCACGCGGTTAAACTGGGATTTCTGATAATCCCGGCCGCCCACCATGGCCTTGATCTCTCCTGTCTGCGGCCTGATGACGACGATGGCACCATCGAGACGGTCGTCCTCTCCGCTCTTGCGCAGATGCGGGTACCTTTTTTCCAGGTTATCGAGACCGGTTTTCAGGGCGTTTTCGGCTATTCGCTGAAGATGCAGATCCAGGCTTGAGAAGATCCTGAGCCCCTCCGCCGTAAGCACTTCCGTAGAATAGTTCTCGGCAAGCTCCCTTCGTAGGAAGTCAACATAAAAAGGCGCGTCGTTATCGTGCCGCACAAACTCCCGGGGACGAATAACCTCCCGCAGCGCCCTTTCGTATTGGGCACGCGTGATAAACCCTTCTTCGAACATCCGGGCCAGCACGATGTTTCGCCGCCGTGTCGCAGCTTTGACGCTGGGATACGGCGAATAGCGATTGGGGGCCCTGATAAGCCCCGCCAGCATGGCCATTTCCCCCACCGTGAGTTGCAACGGTTCCTTGGCAAAATAGAACTGGGCGGCTTCCCAGACTCCAAAGATCCCCCGAGTTCCCTTCTGGCCGAGGTAAATTTCGTTGAGATAGTTCTCCAGAATCTCGTCCTTGGAGTATTTCCAATCGGCCAAGATGGCCATCAGGGCTTCCTTAACCTTCCGCTTGATGGTCCGCTCGCTGTCGAGAAAGAAGTTCTTCATCAACTGCTGGGTAAGCGTGCTCCCACCCTGCACGATACCCCCGCGGGTCAGGTTCACGAAGAAAGCCCGCATGACCGCCAGGGGATCTATGCCCCAGTGGTGGTAAAACCTCTCGTCTTCTATGGCGAGAATGGCCCGCACCAAAAGCGGCGGGACCTCGGACAGAGTCACCAGGCGCCGCTCCTCCCAAACGCTGTCGTAAAAACCCGTCACCAGTTCAGGCTCTAATTCCAGCGAGTAGACCTCTTCTGCGGTTTCCAGGTTGTGAATCTTGGCGGCGGTATTGGACCCGATGGTTAGCCGCACGGGATATCCCTTGACCGGGCCCAAGGGATAATCGAAATCATGGAGATAAATCTCGACAAATCCGTCCTTTCTCGAAACGCGGTACTCGCCGGCGGACTGCGGGCGACCCGCCGACGGCCGATAGGCCAGCCGCGCCAGTTTCTTTTCCAACTCGTCTATGCTGAGTGCGATGCCTGGATAGATCAGGTAAGTATCCGAATATATTTTGGATGGGAACTTCCACTTGCGGCCATCAAATTTGGCCGAAACAACGCCTTCAAGGTACCTGAGGTACCAGGTCCCGAGAAAAAGGCCCCCGGCGACCAGAACCACCAGCACAAGCAGGAACATTTTGAGGATGGGCAGCCGTTTGAGACCCCGCCCTATAGCTTTCCAAGTAATCATGCTACCCACCGAACTTATCATTAACCCAGAAGGGAGTCAAAAAATGCAAAAAGGGGCCGGATTCCGGGCCTCCGGCCCCTCTGAACAAATTGAAAAATAAAAATATTCCCGCAAAACAAACCTAGCCCGGGCTCTTGAGGGCAAGGAAAAGCGTTGTATCCCCGCGGCGAACCCAGAATAGCACCCCTTTCCCCTTTTCAATCCTGGCGATGACCTTTTGATAATCGGCAAGGTTCCGGACGGGGGATCGGTCGACCTCGAGGATCACGTCCCCGCGGCGCAGTCCCGCTTCGTCCGCCGGGCTTCCAGGCTCCACCATGCTGATGACCACTCCCTCGGGACGCTCCAATCCCAAACTCTCGGCGATCTGAGGCGTCACACGCTGAACCGTCAATCCGAAATCACCCTTTTCCGTTACGGAGGCAAAAACCTCATCTTCCTTGAGCTCTCCGATGGTCACACGAAGACTCACCTCCCGTCCCTCCCTCAGGACCTTCACAGTAACCTCATTGCCGACAGGCGACCTGGCTACGATGATCGGCAAATCGTTGGATTCCTGAACCTGTTTGCCGTTAAATTCAACAATCACGTCGCCGATTCTGACCCCCGCAGACTCCGCGGGACCGCCATTGGAAACATTCGCAACCAAAGCCCCCCTGGCTTTTTCCATACCAATGGATTCGGCAATGGCAGGAGTCACGGCTTGGATGACAACCCCCAACCAACCCCGGGTCACTTTGCCCTTGGACTTGAGCTGGGGCAAAAGCTCCTTGACCAGGTTGACGGGAATGGCAAACCCGATACCGATATTGCCACCTCCACGGCTGAAGATGGCTGAATTGATGCCTACCACATCCCCCCGCAAATTAATCAAGGGGCCCCCGGAATTACCGGGGTTGATGGAAGCATCGGTCTGGATGAAGTTGTCGTACGGACCCGCCCCGATATTGCGTCCCATGGCGCTCACAATCCCCGAAGTCACACTGTGCTCCAATCCAAAGGGGTTGCCGATGGCAAGCACCCACTCGCCCACCTCCAGATCGTCAGAGTCTCCCAAGGTGGCGAAAGGAAGGCTTCGGTGGGCATCGATTTTAATCACCGCAATATCGGTTTTTGCGTCGCGCCCCACCAGTTTGGCCTCTAATTCCAACTCGTCGGATAGCTTTACGAGAATCTTTTCGGAATTTTCAACGACGTGATTGTTGGTGAGGATGTAGCCTTCACCGTCGATGAGGAAACCGGACCCCAAGCTCTTTTGCCGGAAGGGTCCCCTGGGCGATGGATCCCCAAAAAAACGCCTCCAGAATTCGCTGAAGGGATCCTCCTCGCCAAAGGGACCGGGCAACATTTGCGCCCCGCCGCTCCCTCCTGCCTGGGTTGTCGAAATATTGACCACGACGGGCCTGAGCCTCTTCGCAAGGCTAACAAAATCGGGCAGGCTTTGGGGATTTTTGGACGCCGCATGGGCCAAGGGGATGGCGTGAAAGCTAATCCCCGAGTCCGGATAACCGGTCCACACGGAAACGACGAGCAATAGCATGGACACGCAGAACTTACCCGGTCTGTTCCGTATGACCTTTTTTACCATGGAGCTCTCCTATTTAGTTCTCACGGCCTCGACGTATTTCATGCGCAGGTTGAAAAGGATCTCTTCCATAAGCTTTTCTTCCTCCTGGTCCAAATTTCCCCGGGTCTTGTCGTGCAAGAGGCTGATGATATCGATGGTCTGCTTTGCCGCCCTAACTTCCTTTTCCACCTTGCCGCTCAGAGGGCTGGGAATCTCTCCCAGATGCATAAGGACCTGGGTGCTCAGGCTAATAATAAACGTAGGGAAATCGATGGGCGGATGAACCTCGTCTTCCAAAGGCGCCCTTGCTCCGTCCTGCCGTGGACTTTCAGGAACAGCCGTCTCACTTTCAACCGTTGCCCGTTCCTCGGTTTCATCCACGGCCTCGCCCGTCTCGGAGGAAAACCTGCGGCGGTCGTGAACTTTGAAACCCTTGCCCTCTTCTTCCGTGCTAGCGGCCATAGCCTCCCCCTCGGATCGGGCTCCAGCGTAACAAGCCCGTCGCGCTTGTGAACCCTACCCTTTAAGCTCCCTACTGCCGGATAAAAACAACCAACGCGGTTGGCATCTAGCGAGTCCCGCTCCTGCAACAACTTTAAGGCCGCCTTTACACCTTGTCAAGGAGTCGCTCGGCGAGGATTCCCTCCAACAAATTCTCCACGCGTTCGGGACTCAACCCCGCCAGACACCGCCGGTGATTGCAGCTCCTCGAGACGGAAAGTCCGCAAGGGGAACATGCCAGGTCCACGCCGAGAATCCATACCCGTTTTCCTCTCGGTCTCCACTGAACGGGATCCGTGGGACCAAAGAGGACCACGGTGGGGACACCTACAGCGGCCGCCAGGTGACTCGTACCGCTGTCGTTTCCCAGGTAAAGATCGCATCCAGCTAGCAAAGCCGCCAGCCGGCCCAAGCTAAGGCCATGGACGACATGGGTTTCCTTCCAATGGCCGGGTTCCGCCATGTGATCCAGCTCCGCAGGCCCCCAAAGCACCAGGACCTTTCCCCCCGTCCTCTCCACCCACCACTGGGCTACCGCCTCGAAATATGCAAGCGGCCAGTTTTTGGAACCTGCACCACTCCCCGGGGCCAGGGCAATGACTTTCTTCCCCGCAAGCCGTCGTTCCCCCCACAGGGCTCGCCTCCAGGCGACCTCGGCTGGCTGGAGTGCAATGGCCGGGGCCTCCGGCGCTGAATCGCCGTCGGCCAACCCCGAAAAATAATAATCCGCGATGTGGGCACTGAAACTCTTAGGACGAAAAGGCAGAATACGTAATTCACCCCTATAGTGAGATTCTAAATTGCTCCTAAAGCCCCGATCCTCGGCGCCAAGCCAGGAGTAGATGAACTCGTAGGATTGCAGGTTCTCGACGATCCTTGCGTCCAAGACCTCCGGCACTGAAAAGAGACGACCGATTTCATGGCAGTCGAGAGAACGCACGGATACAGCGGGCTCCCGGGGGAACACCAAGTCGGCAAAATCCGAGCGCATGGCCAGTTCCAAGGGCACGGCCCGGTGCCGGTCTGCGATCCATTTGAGGGTGGGCAGGAAGCAAACAAAATCGCCAAGGGCTCCGGGAAAAACGATGAGCCCATTCGGCTTCGCCCGGGCGGTTGACCGGCCGGGCAAGTCTATAGAAGCATTCAATTGACTTTCCCCCACGATAACTATAGCATAGAACTTTCTTTTGAGATCGCCCCTGCCCAATCGCCCCAGTGTAAGAAAAATGGCCATCAGGAACGGTGCCCGCTCCATTCTGGATCTGATTGGTTCCACTCCGGTCGTCAGGCTGAGAAACATGCCGGCCCGGGACGACGCGGAGGTTTGGGGCAAACTCGAATCCTTGAACCCCGGCGGTTCCGTGAAGGACCGCATTTGCCTAAGCATGATCGAAGCGGCGGAACGCCAGCGCAAACTGCATCCCGGAGGGACCATCGTGGAACCCACCAGCGGTAACACGGGTATTGGTCTGGCTCTGGTTGCCGCCGTCAAGGGGTACCGCCTGATATTGACCATGCCGGATACCATGAGTGAAGAGCGGCGGAGCCTTCTTACCGCTTATGGCGCCAAGCTTATTTTAACCCCCGATACCAAGGGAATGGGAGGGGCTATCCAAAAAGCCGAGGAACTCGCCCTCGAACATCCGGATTACTTTATGCCCCAACAGTTCAACAATCCGGCCAATCCCGACGCTCACCGCCGTACCACCGCCGTTGAACTTCTCTCCCAGTTCAAACGCATCGACGCCTTCGTCTCTGCCGTAGGGACCGGGGGAACCATAACAGGCGTCGGGGAAGTGCTCAAGGAGAAGATGAAGGGCGTCAAGATTTACGCCGTCGAACCGTCCGCCTCACCCGTGCTATCCGGAGGAGAACCGGGATACCATAGCATTCAAGGCATTGGCGCGGGATTCGTTCCCCAGGTTTTAAATACCCGGGTTTACGATGAGGTCATCACCGTGTCCGACAAAGACGCCGCTGGCTGCGCCCGCAGGCTCACCCTGGAGGAAGGGATCTTTGTGGGAATCTCCTCAGGAGCCGCATGTCATGCGGCTCTGCAGATTGCAAAAACATTGGGGCAGGGGTCCGTGGTGGTCACTATCTTCTGCGATACCGGTGAGCGTTACCTGAGCACGGCAACCTATGGGGGTCCTTCCGAGATGGTTGTTTCCTGAGGGCATCGTCACCGAGCAAAGCCACCTGGCCCGCGTCCGAACCATGGAAGAAACGGACAAGACCCGCTCCTGCGAGGTCTTCCTTAGGAACCTAGGGATCGCCCCCTGCCGGGTGATCCAGCGGGGCGATATGGTCCGGCTCCAGGTTTCCACCGAGCACGTCGCGCGTATGGTTGAACCAGCGATCCGGGACCGAATCGTTCAAGAGCTCAAGACACTTGGCTTCACGTACATAGCCTTGGATCTAGACGACGCCTCGACGCTGCCCACACCCGCAGCCGCTACCCCGTTGGCTGGCAAACCACAGTCCTAGTAGGAAAATTTAGCCGCGCTCAAAAGAGTCTCGGCAACGAGTAGGTCCTGCGGGAAGGTAACCTTTATATTGCTTCTTTCTCCTTCGAGAACCCAAACGGCGCTGCCCGTGCGTTCCACAAGCATGGCGTCGTCGGTGGCCTCCATCCCATCACGGGCTCCCCGGCTATAGGCTTCGCGAATAACGCCTACGGGAAAAACCTGCGGGGTTTGAATGCTCCACAGAGCGTCCCGGGAAAGGGTCTCCACGATCTGTCCACCGGCGGAAACTAGCTTGGTGGTATCCTGTGCCGGCAACCCCACGACAACCGACCGCCCCGTTAGGGCTTCTTGTACGCATCGGTCGATAAGGCGCGGCGACACCAGCGGCCGCGCCCCGTCGTGAATGGCAACCACCTCACAGTCTGGATCCAAACGGGCGAGCCCCAGCGCCACCGAATCCTGCCTGCGTGGCCCTCCCCTTTGTATCAGGCAGTCGAGCGCCGCAAGATGGGGTTCGGATCGAATCAACTCCTCGCACCGGCTCATTTCGCTCTCCGCAATCACCATGATGACTCTTGCCACGGTGCGGCTAGCGGCGAATCGGTCCAACGTATGAAGAATTATAGGCCGCCCACTCAATGGCAGGAAAACCTTGGGCGTTTCCCCGCCTACCCGCTTTCCTTTGCCCGCGGCCACAATCAAACCATTCACGCGCATGAAGGTTTCTTATACCAAAAAAGGCCGGAGGAGAAGTCCAACCGGCCTTTGAATCGCCATTGCGATGGGAGGTCTAGTCCTAGGAGGTAAAAATGTGGCGCAGCTCGTCCATAATCCGTTTCTCGGAATGGGAACGCGCAATGGAGAGCTCTTTGACAAGTAGATTTTGTGCCGTATCCAACACCTTGCGTTCGCCGAAAGAGAGTTCTTTATCGACTTTGAGAAGGAATAGATCGCGTAGCACCGTCGCGATTTCCAGAACCGAGCCTGTTTTGATCTTTTCCGTGTACTCGCGGTAACGGCGGTTCCAGGTCTGCTGGTCGGTTTCAATCTTCTTTTGCCTCAAAACCTTGTAGACCCGGGAAACCATTTGTTTGTCGATTACCGGCCTCAACCCCACCGCCTGAACATTATCGACGGGAATCATAATTTTCATATCGGTATCCAGGATGCGGAGCATATAAAATTGTTTTTCCAATCCTGAAACCACCTGTTTGCGAACCGCTTCGATTTCCCCGACCCCATGGGCGGGATAGACCACCTTCTCTCCGACCTTGAACATAGACCCCTCCTTTTAATCGATCCTGCCATGGCAGGTTCTGCCCAGGGGTGCCCGCCCCGGGGACAGAAAACTCTTGACTGGAATTCGAAACGGCAACTGGAGCCGGAGAGAGAGGAATAACTGGGCTAATTAAAGAACTTATCTTGGAAGAGGGAACCGTCAGGCGGGTACACTGTGGGTTTTGCAATGTCAATCTCCGTCCTGCCGCTAACAAGGAAGCTAAAAGCCAGGCGCTCAGAATCAACAAGTCGCCTTAAAACACTGCTTCTTATACTATGGGGCCAGCAGCCGGTCAAGGGCCGCAACTAGGAAAATAAAAACATTTGTAAAATAAGATACTTAGATAAACTAATTAAATTAACTTATCATAAAATTCATCAAAAATTAAAGGTAAGTACTCCCTACCTGTCGAGCTCGAGAACCATGAGGAGCGCGTCCTCCCTGTCCTTGGAATAATAACCCTTGCGCACGCCGTTGAGCTCGAAACCCAGTGAGCGGTACAACTGCTGCGCTACGCTGTTGGATTTTCGAACCTCCAGGGTAACTCTCTTGAATCCGCGTTCCCTAGCGCCGTGAATCATCGTGGACAACAAGATCCGCCCGATGCCCCTCCGGCGATAATCTGGATGCACGGCCAGGTTGTGGATATCCACGTCCACGGGCATTTGCCAGAAGACGAGGTAGCCGATGACCCGACCCTGGAATTCGGCCAGCAGGGATTTAGAATACGCGACCCCGATCTCTTCGAGAAAAAACCCCGCGCTCCAAGGGCTGGAAAAGGAGACCCGCTCTATAGCCATGACCTGGTCGATGTCCGACGGACGCATCGGGCGGATCTCAATGCTCTCCTCAAAAGGAGAAAAACCGTAGGCCCCAGATTTTTCCTCGACTTTTTCCCTCGGCCCATCCATTGGGTTCTAGCCTATGCCGCGCGCCTTTGGGCTCCCTGCTCTTTGAGCAAGATGACTTGCAAGATTTTGTCATCATAATGATAGGAGTATCCCTGCACCCTCTCCCCTAAGGGAATGACCGTGGTGAAACCCGAGGGAAACGCCCCCACGTTTCCCGTGACCTTGCGCACCCTTTCATCGACGCATCTCCCCTTGACGATGAAGTGTCCATCCTTGAGCTCCAGTTCGTACGCATAGTCGGGCATTTCCCGTGGAAGATCCGTGCGGCCAGCCAAGCCGATATCCGGGGTTAATCTTGGGAATTCCATACGCAGGTGATACGCGTCTCCCAGGTCCTCTAAGGTATAGGCTTGCCCGTAGCGTCGCTCCCTTTCCAGCTTCTCCACAAATCCCTTATCGTAGAATCCTTCAATGGGGATAGGCAATTGACGCAGTAAGCCGCTGTTACGCGACACAAACCCATGGACTAGCCCGACCATCGGCATTCCGTAAAAAGCCCCCCGCAGGACGACTTCCTCCTCCGGCTTGACATGAAAGATTCCGTCTCTGAGCCGGTACCCTCCCTCGACTAGCCCGAGGAAAATCCCGGTGAGAATAAAAACGTTTATGTTCTGGCTGAAGAGGATATCAACCCCTCGCACCATGGCGGCCAAGACCATCAAGACCACCGGATAGAGAATCATATTGCAAAGGATATTCAGTCCGGTAGCTCGAGCGGCATTGAAGCAGAGCGGCTTATCGATACGAGCCTCCAACTCCGCTTTAACGTCATGCGGAAGCGCGCCCAAAACCGGTTGAAGGACGCAAACCACCAGCAGAAAACCAAGAGGATTCCGCCTGGGGATCCGCGTCAGGACTTCTTCAAAACTCCCGGGCAATTCCCCCGGAAAATGCCTTTGGGCCTGCGGTCCCCCGGCATTCTGAGTCGCCGCATCTTTTGAGCTCGCCGGCTCTTTCTCGCCGTTATCTGGAACCTCGGCTGTCTGCGCGCTGTCGTCATCTGCGGCCCGATTGTCGTCACCATCCGTTGCTTTCCCCGTGGCTGGGGGTTGGCCATCGCGATCACCCTCCCGGGCCATCTCTTCATCGGGCAGTGCCGCAACTTCCTGTATTTCTTGCGCCCCTTCCTTGTTCCGGGTTTCCTTGGTTTCGGCGGGACCCGCCGACGGGCTTTCCGATACCTCTTGGGTTTTGCCTTCCTTTTCCTCCATGGCGCGCTCGCATCCCCTATCTGTGTTTAGTGGTAGTCCTTGACCTTTAATAAGTTACTTTTTCCGCGTCCGATGTCAATGCTTGAAGCGCGTTGAAACCATGACAACCCCTGTGTTAAATTCACCCGTGAGGCGGCGTACCCAAGTGGTTAAGGGAGAGGTCTGCAAAACCTCGATGCGGCGGTTCGAATCCGCCCGCCGCCTCCATCCGCTACCGTACTTCCCCACGTCCCGGGACCCGGAATGGGCATCCGGGCAGGCGACCGGAGCCCTTTCCGTAAAACCCGTTTTTCCGTAGCCCGGTCACCGCGCCATCGCGGTCCTTGGCCAAGCACTGTGTCAACGGCGATCTAACCATCCGAAGCGCCTTGCCTTTTCCTGAAGGCTCGACAAGCGCCCCTCTTTGGAAGTCTCACAGTCTCCGGTTCGCGGCGGCACCCGCTTGGTAAGCGTCCCGGGCCGTCACTCCTTCCATATAATCTTTCAGGACCTCCCCGAGCTTCAAATGATACCGCAAGGCGGTTAGGAGGCACGTTGTCAACAGAATATCCGCGCAGGTGAATTGTCGTCCCAGGATAGACGGCCCGCCGCGACCAAGCTCCAAATCGGCAACGCGAGCCTGCTTTTCGAAACCTTACAAGGCCGTTCGCACAGCATTGGGCGCCTCACCGTAAAGGTCCTTCAAGGCCACCTGCTTCCGTACAATATAAAGGTTGTGTGCGTCCAGTTCGCTCATGATAAAAAAGCACCACTGGTAATAATACGCGAGCTCCCGGGTACCCAAGTTCGGGACCAGCCCGGTTGACTCCCCGTAGGTTTCGGCCAGGTAAGTAAGAATGGCCGCGCTTTGCGCCAGGGTAAGGTCGCCATCCTGCAACACCGGAATTTTCTCCCTTGGATTCAATTGCCTGAATTCCGGCTCTTGTGTTTCCCCCGTCCGGGAACCAATGGGTCGCCTTTCATACTCGAGTCCCAGTTCGTGGAGCATCCAGTGCGCGCGGAGCGTCCGCGGGGTTCCCGCACCCCATAGGATCAGCCGAGAATGGTTCATGGTCACGATCCCTCACTTTCAAAGGGTCTTGACCTTCCTGACGGCCCGAAAGTTCCGTGGAAACACCAGGGTAACCGAAGGACCCCGCAGAGATCAAATCCATTCTGACTTTCCGCCCGCGCATACTCCCGAAAGCTTAGCCCTTCTTGCCGTGGGGGGGCAGAAACCATTCCAAAGAATAACTTTAGCTATAAGGATATTTCATTATGAAATTATGAGATAAATGACAAACAGCAAAGACGCTCATCTGGCAATATCGTGTTTTTCTCAAGCGGTCGCCTTGGTGGGCCGGCCCCTTGCAATTTCTCCATGAAAAAGCTAAAAGACGAAACCAAAAAACGGGCCCTACCCTCTTAATTGCATCGGCAGGAACAGAAACACAATCTAGAATTTACCGACGGAGGAGGAATCCATGGAGAGAGAAGAAACCTACGAACGTTTGCTCCAAGCACTTCTTGACATGAAGAACGAGATCCAGACTCGGATACGTCCCTTGGAGGATCAAATCGTTCAGGCCAATGTCGAGTATCTGAAGGAAGTCTTCGAGCACCAAAATAACCTGCTGGGGGATTGCCTGAACGCCATCGATCAGAAGATACTCGACTGCCGCGCCCACATCGAAGACTACAAGCGAATTTATTCCGACTTAACGGCGTTAAACGACCGCCTGGCCCGCTTGGGTGCTGACGCTCCGGCAATATCCAACTCCCTTCCCAGCACCGACATTGGAGATATTGTCCGCCAGCGGATCGAACAATTGCGTTTTCAGGGAAGGCTATAAGGGAACCGCGGTTCCCGCTACCACGGCGCCTTGGTTGTAGCTATTTTGGCCCGAACCCTAAAGTTGCTAGCGCTGCAAAGGTAGTCGCGGCATCAAAACCTGAGGTCGCTCAATTGGAAGAAGGTTCCGTCCTTGGCGGCACCCGTAGTTGTATTGACCTGCGCGGGAACTTTTTCAGGTAAACCAAAGGTCCACGGTTGACCTCGACCACGGGACGGAGGGCTCGGACTCCTAGCGCCGTTGCGGAAGAGTTCTTTGGGGCCTGGCTGGGATCCCTTCTCCCGCTGGCACCGGAGTCGCCAAAGATCGATCTTGCCCTGCCTAAAGTATGGCCCACTTCGTTGGCCCGCCGGCCCCACAATAGTACCGACGCGGAAAAGTAGGGACCCTGTCCCGGCTGATAACGATCGATAACTTTTTTCACGTAGTTCCGTGTTTCACGGTAGGGCGGAATTCCACCATACTTCTTAATTGCGTTCTCCCCCGCGTTGTATGCTGCCAGCGCGTGGCGAAGGTTTTCGAAGCGAATGAGCAAATCATGCAAATAACGGATTCCACCAATGATATTTTCCCTGGGATTGAAGGGATTGGACACGCCATAGCGAGCTGCGGTTTCGGGCATGAGCTGCATCAATCCCATGGCGCCCTTTGCGGAGACCGCGAGAGGATCATAGGCCGATTCCACGGAAACCATGGCCTGGACGAGATGGGGATCTATTCCGTAACGGGACGCCGCAGCGATGATCATGGATTGAAGCGAATTTTTTCCAAACACCATTGGGTTCTCGACCGTTGGGTGCTCATCGGCGGACAAAAGAGCCCCGCGGCAAAAGAGCAACACCCCCAGAAGCGTCATAAACGGCAACTTTTTTCTCTTCATGAATCTTCTCCCAAGTAAGGTATTAAAAAACGCCTCGCTTCCCTAGCTCTCATACCAGGCCAGCAGGTTGATCGTTCCCTTGGATCCCAGGGTCCGCTCAACCACCGCAATCACGGTGCGCGCAACTTTTCCGTCCCGCGCCGCACCTTTGGAATAGATTCGAAAGATTCGGGAGAAGATCTTAACTCTGTTCTGCGCCACAAGATTCGTCAACTGGGCGGCTTCCTTTGGGGTCAGGGCCTCAAACGCGTTGAGTTGCTGCTCCGCTCCCGAGACGCTTTGGAACTCCTGGTCGTCTTGCGTTCCGCGAAGGTCGTCTAGCCCACGCCGAAAACGCATGATCTTGTCGATAAGGCTCTCGTCCATGTCCAATGCCAACAACACCTCTCGGGGAGCGCTGTTCAGGTTGATTTTCCCATCCGTGTAGGCCGAAACAAACGGCTGCAGGGCGACGAAGGCCTCCGGAGTCATCTCCTCCAGGGACAGGAGGTCTTCCACGGACCTAAAGGGTCTGTCCTCAACCTCCCCCAGGCTCTCCATAATTTTTCTCTGTTCCGCCCGCCAATCCAAAATGGCCTCTGCAATTCCATCGGTCATGCCCGGAAGTCTCAGCAGCACCGCCTGCGAAGCCGTGCTGAGGTCGACCTTTCGATCCTCATCCATAATCCCGTACACGGTTTCCTCCGCTCCCTCCCGGTCTTTGAGCCGGTACCCCACCGTAAAGCTGCCCTCGCCCAGTCCTATTCCTTCAAAGATCTCCGGATTATGAGCCCAGCGATCCAAATAGGAATCCACTTGCGGGGTTTCATCCCGTGCCAGCTCCGCAAGCGCCCGATAGTATCCGGCCTTGGCTAAATAAATGGCCGTCATTCGGTCCCTTTGGTAGCCAACCAGCCGCTGGTCAATGGAGGTTGCGTAACCCAGGCCCATCCCCAATAGCACCAGGAAAGCCAGGATCCACAGAACCACCATGAGGATCGATCCTTGCTGGACTTCCGCTTTAGTTTTTCGCTTTTTCTCGAAGTCCATGCGGGATCATGATCCATTTAGCGAAGTGGACTCCTTCAATGGACAGGTCGATTTTTATTCCATAGGGGATTTCATTCTTCATGTTCCACTTCCCGCTCCACGGCTGTATTTCTCCGTTGGCGTCTTTGTAGGTGTAGGCGAAGATCAGGCTCTCGATGGGATCCGCTACCGGCACCGGCTCCCCCCTTTTTTTGAGATTGGACTCTTTGCGGCGATAGAGCGCGCTGCCAACGGAGGACAAACTTCTTCCCAGTTCGTAGGTTACTTTGCTGATCCCGCCCATCGTGGAATCCCCCCCCACCACACCGGAGACCGGTAATGCCGTAACAAAAGATAGTCTTTTCGGCTCCCCCACGAACTCGGTTCCTTTAAGTTTGACCGTGTTTCTTAGCTCCCCTGCGATGGACTCCAGGAGGAGCCTTCCGGTTTGATAAACCGAACTAAACTCCTGGGTCTTGCGCCATGCGCTGATTCCGCCCGCAAATGCCGAGTAAACGGCCAGCGAGATAATGGCAAATAAGGAGAGACTCACCAGCACCTCGATGACGGTGAAGCCCCGTGCCTCGCCTCGTTCCTCTTTCATCATTCCTTACGCTTCAGATAAGTGACAGCCGACACGTCCCGAGTCTTACCCCTCTTTTCCCACGAGACGGTGGCCCGCGTCTCGCAAAGGTCCAATTCGGGGAGTTCGACGGCATCCACCCGCCAATGGAATGTTCCATCGACGTCGGTGAGCACCCCCGTATAGGTGCCCGGCGCAATGGAGCCCTCGACTTCAAATTTCCACAGGCTCTCCTCCAAACGCATCAACGCCTTGGTGTAGTCGCCCGCTACGCGCTGGCCTTGGATGGAACTTCCATAGGAGCGCAGTACGGCAGTTATGCCAACGGCAAGAAAAAACACCGCCATCAGGGTCTCCATCAGGAGAAAACCAGTTTCTCCCCGACGCGCTCCTCTGCCGGGCATGCTCGCAGCGGGATTAGCGTCCATGGGTTTCGGAAATCCTCGCGCGTCCCGTCCAGACATCGGTCACCAAACGGTATCCGTCCGCCGACTTGTCCACGATGACCATTTCGAAGGGGTCCGCCCGTCCGTCCGGGTAAAAGGTTACTTCACCCGCGCTGGAAGTTACGGATACGGTTTCGGGAATGGGGGCTAAACGGTTCAGCTTACTTGCGACCCTCGGGGATACTTCCTGGGAGTCGGCCCGACCCTCGGCCACCCACGTCCTGCGGGCCTCGGCATCGATATGGACGCTAAGAATCTCACGCCGGGTCACCGCCCGCCGGCTGGCATAGGCCAGCAACTTGACCACATCGTTGGTAAATACCTGAACCTGCAATTGGCCAAAGCTCCGGCTGAAGCGGGGGACAGAAAAGCCCACGATCATGGACATAATCAAGATCACTGTCAAAAGTTCCATGAGGGTGAATCCGGCTTGTATCCTCCCGGAGGAAAGGTCACTACCAATTAGTGATGTCATCAACGTTACCCTCAACTCCGTCGGGACCGAAGGAAACAAGGTCATAGTCTTCTTTGTTATGTTGTCCGGGAAACCGAAAAACGTAGGGGCGGCCCCAGGGGTCTTGGGGAATGGCTCGCTTGAGATACGGGCCCTTCCAACGAGAGACCCCCGCGGGCGCCGTCCGCAGGGCTTCCAAACCCTCCGACGTAGTCGGATACCGCCCGTTGTCCAGTTCAAAGAGGTCCAGGGCAGCACTCAAATGAGCGTTAATATCAGCTTGCGCCGCGGCGATTCTCGCTTGTTGGCTGCGGCCGACCAATCGTGGGGCAATCATTCCCACCAGGATACCGATGATGATGACAACCAGCATCAGTTCAACCAGAGTGAAACCGTTTTGATTCAATAGTTTTTTCATGTCGTCCTTATTCGGTCCCTCAACGGGCCAGAAGATCAATCTGAAAGATCGGAAGCAGCATGGAGACCACGATAAATCCCACCAGGGAGCCCATGACCAGGATCATGAGAGGCTCTACCAGGGAGGTCATCAGTTTCATCATGCGATCCGCCTCACGCTCGTAGGTATCGGCGATCTTTGAAAGGGAGCGATCCAAGGTACCGGCCTCTTCACCTACGGCAACCATATGAACGACCAGGGATGGGAACTGTCCTCCGCGGCGCAGACCTTGGGAAAGCGTGCTTCCTCCCATGAGCTGGTCGCTGATCTGCTCAAGATCGGCCCGCAGAATCGCGTTTCCCGTAGCCTGAAGCACGACCTGCATAGCTTGAAGGATGGGCACCCCGTGGCTCAAAAGGGTGCTGAGGGATCGGGCAAAGCCCGCGATCTCAACCTTTCGAATTAACGTGCCCCAGATGGGAAGCCCCAGCTTCATGCGGTCCAACGCCAAACGAGCCCCTCGGGAAAGACCACCTTTCTTCAATAGGACGGCGCCCAGGACCAGGACGAGCACGATCCCCCACCAGTAACCGGCCACCCACTGACTTACTCCGATGAGGATACGCGTGGGAAGCGGAAGAACCTGTCCTACCTCTTGAAAAAGGGTGAGAATCTTGGGAACGACGAAAATCAAAAGCACGCCAATGGTTACTATTCCCACCAGGAGGATTAAAACCGGATAGGCAAGGGCCGCGCGTACCTTGGCTCGCAACTCGTCGTCCTTCTCCGCAAACTCGGCGAGACGAGCCAAAACCGCCGGAAGCACGCCCCCGACTTCTCCTGAACGAACCATGCTGACGTAGAGATTAGAAAAAACTTTCGGATGAAGGGCCAGCGCGTCGGACAGGCTTCTTCCGTCCCTCACCTGCGCGCTAATGGCGGAAAGAATATCCGCGAGAAGCCGGCTCTCCGTCTGTTCCCCCAGGACATCCAAAGCCCGCATGAGCGGCAACCCCGCCTCCAGGAGATCGGCCAGTTGTCTCGTAACAAAAGTGACATCCCGTCGCCGCAGCCTGCTAAAAAGCGCCGGCGAATAGTTCTCCCTCTCCCCCTCCGGCACACCCTCTTCCCTTTGTATGGACAGCGGAAAATAGCCCATTTGGCTAAGCTTCGCCAGCGCGTCTTGCTCCGTATCCGCCTCGAGGATACCCTCCAGCATCCGCTTCTGGTTGTCCTTGGCTTTGTAAATAAACCTTCGCATGGTCTTTGTCCGCCCTAGCCAATCGCCGTCTTGTTAATCAGCAGGTAACCCTTGATCCGGTCGGACCCTCCTCCCTGGGGAGTCAATTGGAGCTTTTTCACGCCCAGAATAAACCTGGAGCGGTAAAGCCCGTAAACGAATTTGATGAGCTGGGCCATGGTTGTTTCTACTTCCACCTCTACAGGGTAGAGTTTCCCCGACTCCGTGGCGGCCACGGGTTTTGGCTTCATATTCACCAAGGACAACCCCGAATTCCGGGCGGAAACCTCGATTTCGTTCAGGAGACCGCCGATTTCCTCCTCGTCGCCCCCCGAAGCTATGGCATGGCCGGCAATGGCCGCATAGCGGCTTTGAACCGCCTCCCGGATGGCCAGGAACCTGAGGTTTTTTCTCAACTGGTTTTCCTGAACCCCGATCTCCTGGTCCAATTCCTCGAAGAGATTGAGCACGGGCTGGTAGACGATGCGGTCCATGGCGCCCAGCAAAAGCACCAACCCCGTCGCATACAGGATCAGCCGTTCTCTCTTGGAGAGCTTGGCGATAAACTGCTTAAGTTTCTCCATCATTCGTAAGGAGACAAGTCATTTCGAAATTGATCTCCTCCTGCCCTCCCTTCCGGGCACTGCGAGTTATATGCTTGGTCTTGACGTGGTGAAATTGAGGTTGTTTTTCTAAAGTCGAAAGAAGCCCGAACACCGCCGACATTTTTTCCGAGACTCCCTGGAGAACGAGATAGGAACCGTCCTCGAAGGTTACGGATTTGAGATAGACATCGGGAGGCAGCGTCCGGTGCAAAACGGACAGAATCTCCAGCGAGGAGTTTTGGAAGCCAGTTGCATCGCCAATGAGACGAATCTTTTTTCTCATGGCTTCCACTTCACCGGCATATTTATCCGTTTGCGCGACTTCTTCGCGCAGCTCCGAAAGATACTCTTTTCTCGCATATAACTTCTGCGAGACCAGGACGGTAACAGCGGTGAGAAGCAGGATCACCGAGATTCCAATGGCCGTAAGGGATTTCCCCTTTCGGGCCAAGGACTCCCGCAGCCGCACCTCAGGGGGAGTCAAATCGATTTTCGCTCCGCGAGGGTTCCAGGCAAGGCCCACCACGCTGGAGTAGGACAGGGCCCCCTTGCAGTTTTCCGGCGCATCCATAATTTCTGGCACCCCGCGGCTAGTCTTGGAAAGAAGCCATTGCTCCACCGGGATCTGCAAGGCGTCACCGAGTCTTGACATGAGATTCTCGAGGTCGATCTCTGCTCCACTAAGAACGATCTTTGAAATCTTTCCTCCAATGCCTTCGTTGCCGTATATTTCTATCGCCCGCTGAATTTCCTCCGTGAATTTCTGGATCTCGATCTCGCCGCCCATAAGCAGTTTGACGGGACCGACGGAGATTGCTTTAGTAAAAGAGATCTGACCTCCGGCAACGACCATAAAATCACAAAAATTGGAATCCACATCGACCATTGCAAGGGTCGCAGCCCTATCTTCTCCGGCGATTCCGCCCATCGCCAGAAAAGCGCTGAGAACTCCCTGGGTACTTAAACGGATACCCTCCGCCTGCAAGCCCGCGTCATCAAGGGTCTTCAAACTACTATTGGGAACGCTTCGATGGGTCGTAACCAAGATCACGTCTGTGTAGCCCTCGATGCCGCTGCGCACGATCTGATAATCCGCGATGATCTCGTCTTTTAAAAAGGGGGTCTGCTTAACAGCCTGTAGGTTAACCATTTCCCTGAGCTCTTTGGGATCTGTCGTGGGGAGTTGTAGATTACGTACCGTCACGAGGTTCCTTGGGATGGAAATCAGGACGCGGGAATCGGCAGGGATCAGCCCTTCTTCCACTACCGAGCGAAGCAGGACGGATAGATCGTCCTGAAGCACCACGGTTCGAGCAAGAAGTCTGGATAATTTCTTCCCCCTGGGCGTCGACTCGACCACTGCCAGCTTCAAATATTCCCCGGAGGACTCCAGGGCCACCACCTTCCGTCGTGGCTTTATCTGGAAGGGTAGTTTCACCTTGTTCAATATAGGGAGTCTTACGCCAAACACCGTATTCCTAATCCTCTGACTGTGTGGTTAACATGATCTCTTCGGGGGTCGTCAGGCCCAATGCGATTTTATTCAAACCGTCCTGGTAAAGGGTTTTCATTCCCTGGCGGACGGCTTCCTTCTTGATCTCGTTAGAGGAGGCCTTCCTCAAAATGAGCTCCCGGATACTGTCATTAATGGAGAGGATCTCGTATATGGCGGTTCGTCCCTTGTACCCGGTAAAGCGGCACGACTCGCATCCTTTTCCCTGATAGGCCACGCCCTCCATTTCATTGCAGGGTATCCCCATGCTCTTTTCACCCGATTCCTGCCTGCACTCGGAGCAAATGAGACGGACGAGCCGCTGAGCAACGATGGCCCGCGTTGCCGAAGCGATGAGATAGGGTTGGATTCCCATGTGCATCAGCCGGGTGATTCCACCCGCCGCGTCGTTGGTGTGCAATGTGCTGAAAACCAGGTGCCCCGTTAAAGCAGCCTGGATGGCAATCTCCGCCGTTTCGGGGTCACGTATCTCCCCAACCATAATAACGTCGGGATCGTGGCGCAGGATGCTTCGCAGGGATTTCGCAAAGGTCACGTCAATGCGCGGATTCACTTGGACCTGGGTGATCCCCTTGAGCTCATACTCCGCGGGATCCTCTACGGTTATCAGCTTTTTGGCTCGTGTGTTGAGTCTGTTCAATGAAGCGTAGAGAGTGGTCGTCTTACCGCTGCCCGTTGGGCCGGTAGCCAGGATGATGCCATGCGGTTCCTTGATTATCTTTTGTAGCTTGGCTAGATCCTCCTCCAGCAGCCCCAGACGATCCATGCTAAAAAGCATTTCAGTCGGCAGGATACGGATGACCACATGCTCCCCATGAACCGAGGGCAGAATCGAAATCCTTAGGTCCAGCTCCCGCCGCCCCATCTTGATCTTTATACGGCCGTCCTGGGGACTTCTCCGTTCCGCGATATCCATCCGCGCCATAATTTTGATACGCGAAACGATGGCCGAATATAAATATCTGATGTCAGGCGATACCCGCGTGTCGTACAGGATTCCATCCACGCGATAGCGAATCGCAAGCCCGTCGCGGTCCGGTTCAATATGGATATCTGTGGCCACCTGTTGAATGGCCTCCTGGAGGATTTGGTCAACCAGCTTGATGACGGAGGCGTCCTCGGCGCCTTTGTCGATATCCTCGGCCTTATCCTCGGCTGCGGCCTTTTGCTCTTCAAAGCTTTCATGCTTCTGCGCCAGAATTTTCTCAATGGTGTCCGCCCCGACACCGTAGTACTTCGTGATCGCTTCAAGAATTTGTCCCCCGGAAGCAAGCACGGGTTTAACTTCGCACCCCAGGTGCAGCCCGATATCTTCCGTGGACCACATGTGTTGAGGATCCGAGAGGGCTACCGTGAGGGTGCCCTCCTCCCACTTTATAGGCATGGTCTTATAATGCTGAACAAGCCGTGCCGGCATCTTTTGTACGACCTCGGGCTTTATAGAAATATCTTTTAGGTTGACGAAAGGAATATTTAGTTGTTCTGAAAAGGCTTGAAGCAGTTGATTTTCGGTAATCCGGCCCGTCCGGATCAGAGCCGCCCCCAGCGACTCTCCACTTTTTTCATGCTCGGCAAGGGCCAACTTGAGATCCTCCGAGGATACCAGTTTCTTGTCGACCAGTATTGTTCCAATGGCTTTTGCCACAAATGTTCCTACTAGTCTTCGATAGCCCCTATCATATAGAAGCTTTGCTCCGGCTTACGGTCTTCATCTCCCGAAAGAATTCGCTCACAACCCGAGATCGTATCTGAAATGGCGACGTACTCCCCCTTCTTGCCTGAATACGACTCCGCGACGGAGAAGGGCTGGGTGAGGAAATTTTGCAGTTTTCTCGCCCGTTCGAAGGTCAACCGATCTGCCTTGGACAACTCCTCAACACCGATGACCATAACGATACGTTTGAGCTCCTCGTATTTATTAAATACCTTCAACACCTCCGCTGCGATTTCAAATTGCCTCTGTCCGACGATATCCGGATCCATAAAGGCGCTGGAAGACTGAAGAGGGTCAATAGCCGGATAGAGGCCGGCCTGGATTCGTTCACGAGTCAACACCATGACCGAGTCGAGATAACTAAAGATACAGACCACGGCAGGATCCGTCGGATCATCTCCGGGCATGAAGATGGCCTCAAGGGCGGTAATAGAACCGTCTTTATGGGAGCGGATCCGCTCTTGAAAACCGCCCATCTCGGAGAAAAGTGTGGGTTGATATCCCGTTTCGGAAGGAATCCTCCCCATGAGCGTCGAGATCTCCGAACCCGCCTGGGCAAACCGGAACACGTTATCTACAAAAAACAGGACATCTTGTTTCTGCGCCTGGAGATACTCGGCCATGGTGATTCCGGTCAAGACGGCCTCGAATCGTGCCCCGGGTGGCTCGTTCATCTGACCGAAGACCATGCCCACTTTATTCAGGAGCTTGGCATGCTCAATTTCGTAGTATAATTCATTGCCCTCTCGTATCCGCTCTCCCACCCCGGTAAAGATACAGGCCCCTTGATGTCTCTCCACCACATTGTGGATCAGTTCCAGGGTCAAGACACTCTTTCCCAATCCGGCGCCGCCCAGAATACCCGACTTGCTGCCTTTGACCAGCGGATACATGAGGTCAATGATCTTGATCCCGGTCTCCAGAATTTCAATTTCACCTATATGGGCATCGTCGAAGGCCAATTCTTGAGAGATATCCTTGCGCCGGATGGGGAGACTCATCTTTGCATTGATTTCCCCTTTCTTGTCCACTGGATCACCCATGGCATTGACCACCCGACCAAACATCTCATCGCCCACTGGGACCATCATGGGAGAGCCCAGTGCGGTTGCCTGCATATTTCTTGGAACATTAATCGTGGATGTCATGGCGAAGCATTTCACCATATGGTTCGCCATGTGCTCTTCCACTTTCAATACGACCTTCTCTCCATCGTAGGTGCTCGTTTCGATAATATCGTGAATGGAAGGGAGGTCGCCGGTAGAATCAAATTTGACCTCTACCACAGGACCCTGGATGGAAACGACTCTTCCGATCTGTTTCACGGCGGACTCTCTAAGCTCTCTTTTTCTTGCTGATCATTCCGGCAAAGGATTCCCGAATATCCGTGTCCGCTACTTCATGCTTGCTGCGAAAATACTGCAAGGTCAGCTGTTTCTTCTTGTCCTTCAGGCCCTGAAGGCTTCCCTCCAAATGCGTTGCGCGAGCGGCCAATTCCGAAAGCCTGCTCTGCCAGAAGACCTCGTGAAGTTTTCTGCCCAACCAGAGTTTGACGAGATAGTCGATGATCGAATAGGCCGAGGGTTCCAAGATGGGCTCAGTGGAACTCGAGGAGAGGCCCCCTGCTGATGACCGCTTCCAGGGAAGGAGCTGAAAGGAGTCTACCTCCTGGTGAGTGAAGGAGAAACACCGGGGATAAAAGACCAAGACAGTAGAGAACTCCCGAAGGAGAAACTTTTTAACGATGTAGTCCCTCAACCTCTCCACGTCACGGAGCACAACATCCTCACCCACCGCTGGAAAAGCCGTGAACCGCTCATTGTAATCCCTTAGCACCATCCCGCCCCGTTCGCCAAGCACCATTAACTCGGCCTCTTGATTGCCACGGACCGCAAGGGCCTTTTGAATCACCGCCCCGTTCAACCCTCCCAAAAACCCCTCATCGGTAGCCATCATGACGATACCCAGAGGGGGTGAGGCTTCCCGCAGGAAGGGGTGCCCGCATTGCCTAGGAGGGATCAGGCTTAAAAAGTCCTCCACGACGGCCGTTAATGAAACCGGGGGACCTTTCAACTTAGCACTGGCCATGGCCCTTGACCCGTCCGACCCCTGCTGGGCCTCATGACCGACTAAATTCTCGTCTCCAGAGGGCAATTCAGCCCTTGTCCAACCCGATAGCTTCCGCTTATCTTCGAGCATCTGAAACTGTGAAGAGGCCACCCTTTTGAGCACATCAACCAGGTTCATGAGATCGGTCGTTGTTCGCAGCTCCTTTTTGACATTTATGACGGCGCTCTGGCTCATAATGTTTCCTCTTTGGACATCTGAGCTTCGAGGAATTCGCCAAATGCCTTATCGAGCTGCTCCATGATTTGTGGAGTCATCTCCTGTTTGCTTCCAATCTCTTGGATCAGGGCAGATCGTGTTTTGAGCAAAAAGGGAAAGATCCTGTCCTTAAACCTTTTCCACCCTGCACTATCCATTTTCTGCAAGACGGTGCTGTTCATGCCGTAGAAAAGAACGATTTGCTCCTCCACGGATACCGGACTGTTCTTATGCTGCATGAAGATCTCCGTCAGAGCTGCTCCCCTCTTCATGCGGGCCTCTGCTTCCGCAGAGAGGGTCGCCGTCACGCTGGTTAACTTCAGTTGATTCTTATATTGCAGATATTCCAACCGGAGCTTGCCACCGAGCTCCTTCATGGCCTTGCACTGAACCCGGCTCCCCACGCGGGACACCGAGAGGCCAAAATCGATAGCTGGTTTGAACCCTTCAAGAAAGATGTTAGCATTGATGTAGAGTTGCCCATCCGTGATTGAAATGAGATTGCTGGGAATATGGCCCGTAACATCCCCCTGCTGGGTCTCAATAATTGGGAGAAATGTCATCGTCCCCCCCCCGCGTTCTTCGTTTAATCTCCCCGCACGCTCCATCATCTGGGAATGGATATAGAAGACATCCCCCGGATAGGCCTCACGGCCAGGAGAACGTTCCAACAGGAGGGAGATCTCCCGATGCACCCAGGCATGCTTGGTCAGGTCATCAAAGACCACCAACACATCTCGTCCGTGATACATAAAGTACTCCCCCAGCGCACAGGCAGTGAAGGGAGCCAGAAACTGCTCGCCAACGGAAGACGCAGCCGTCGCCGCTATCACGAGGCTGTACTCCATCGCCCCCCTTTCCTTCAGGAGATGTATGATATTTGACAGTGCAGCGTGACTACGTCCCACGCAGCAGTACAGACAGACAATGTTCTGGCCCTTTTGATTCAGGATGGCGTCGAGCCCGATAACCGTCTTGCCGGTCATTCGGTCTCCAATGATGAGCTGCCGCTGGCCTTTGCCCAGGGGAAGGACGACATCGAATATCTTGGTACCGGAATACAGGGGATCCGACAGTGGGGTCCTTTCCATGACACCCGGTGCAACACGAAAAACAGGGTACGAATCCCCCGCCTCCACTTTTCCCTTACCATCGAGAGGTCTGGACAAGCTGTTCACCACCCTGCCAACAAATCCGTTACCGACAGGAATATTAAACGGCTCCCTCTTGCCAATGACCTGATCCCCGGGCTTGATATTAGTTACATCTCCAAACACCAGAGCACTCACCTTCTTCTCATCAAACCCAACCACCATTCCCGTGAGCCCACTGGCAAATTGTACCATCTGACCATACAAACAGGACGGGAGCCCATCGATGCTCACCACTGCCTTCTTTACTTCAATAACCTTCCCGACCTCCTTTATTTCAAGGGACTGGGGCTTGAATTTATCGAGCGAGATTGCTTCTAACATAGGTCATCGCGCCTTTTATTTTATTTCTCAGGCTACCGTCCAAGACCGAATTTCCCACCCGAATAACCATTCCGGTCATCAGACCCTCATCAATGGTCTGAATAACCTTCACCTGTCGTTCCATCTTTGTGGAAAAACTGTTTCGAATCCTTTCCAGCTGCTCCTCGCTTAGGGAGAACGGAACGGACACCTCCACCACCTCGGCGTCCAGCTGCAATCCGTTCCCGTCGTTTTTGTCGATTTCCTCAATCAGCTCATCAGCAAGTTCGGCGTGGATCCCCCTGGCCAACCGTGCGCTAAAGACACACCCGATGATGTCCGCCGCCAGATTCATAGCCTTCTCTTCCATTTCAGCTACGATTTGGCTTTTAATTCGATCCCTGTACGTCTCGGCCTCAGCGAGCACCATTTTCCCATCCTTCTCCGCCTCCTGGAGGATCTGCTCCTTTTTCCTTTGCGACTCGGCCTCCGTCGCGGCCAACAATTGCGCCATCTTTTCGTTGTGTTCGGTCATTCTTGTCTTGAATTCGTTTTCCATCTCCTCACGTTTATCCTTCAGCTCCTGCTCCCTTTTGCGGTTCTCCTGGACCAATTGTTCCAAACGATCCTGGGAATGGGTTACCTGCTGGTAGAGAAACTGCCGCAGGAGAAACACCAAGACCCCAAAGGTCACAACCTGCAGAACTATGAGTTGCCAAATCACGAAATTCCTTACCTAATAAATAAATGAAAGATCACCAGGAGCGAGATAACAGCTATAGCCTCCGCAAAAATGAATGAGATAATCATCGATGTCATGATTTTTGGGGAGGCTGACGGATTTCTCCCGAGCGCCTGTACGCTGGAATAGCCCACGGCGGCAATCACAAAAGATGGCCCCAATGTACTGATAATCAGGATTAGAATGATCGTCAGGGTTCTCATCGTTCGACCAGAATAACCAATTCATTTCGATGAACCATGGCGATACCTCGCTTAACGGCAAGGTATTTGCCATCTAACACTAGCCTGCCCGCCCTCAAGAGACTGATCATGGGAGCGTGGAAATCCAATACCGCACACTCCCCCTCTTCCCCTGGAAGGTTAACCTGGGAAACCCTATCTTCGAACACCTTCCGTTGCTGGTCGAAAATGGTAACCTTCATTTTGCCCCTAGAAACCTTAATTACGGATTCTGGGTCCCGGGCCCCGTCTCGGCGCTTTCTTCGATGGGCTCTCCCTTATCCAGGGGAACCACTTCCTGTTCGTGCCGCAACGCAGATCGCAAGAGCCGGTGCCACGTCATAAAGAACACCAGGCTCAATACCCCCAAAAAACCGAGGATGGCAAAGATAATGCGCCAGGCGGCAGTCATGGAAATGCTGCGGCCTAGGGGGGCCCCCGCCTCGGAAGCGCCGTTCAATCCGGGCAGCGCCAACCTGGCATCGGTGTCCGCAGGCCCGGGAGCCGACTCGCTTCCGCTGCTTTTCTTGCTTGGCGCTTTTCCGCCGGTGTCCTCCTTGAGTCGCTTCAGTGCTGCGACGTCTTCGCGGATCGCACTAAGGAGCGAGATTCCTTGCCGGTAGGCGCGGATATGCTCGCTGGGCTGGTCGGCGGTGTCCTGCTGGCGCTTGAGGATTCCCTGGACCTTATCCTCAATGCCAACGATGAGCGCGGCGGCTTCCGCCTCGTAGGGACTGCCTTCCAATTGTTTTGCCATCTCCTTCGCCTGGTTGACGAAGCTGGAGAGCTGCTCCTCTGTAAATACCCAGACGTCTTTCATCTCGACCCTTTTCACCAGGGACTGTCCCGGTTCGAGATCCACGGTGTTATGAACGTAGTACATTCCTGTGTCCGGGTCGTAGTCCAATTTCAGGTCTCCAAGATCGACAATGTCATTGGGATTGATTTCCTTTGGTAGATAAACCTTCACAGGAACGGTCTGCTTCTCTGTCTTTGAAGGATTGGCCACCTGCATTTTCAAAACGACACTGGCAGCCACCGCGCTCCCGTTAACAGATGCAAACCACAGGCACGCTAGTATCATTAAACGCAAGAACTTCGAGTGTTGCATAATCGCACAAGCGGGCTTTTCATTCCGCTCCATCCGACGACACTTCGACATCTTTGATGGCCCCGGCGCCCGAACCATCCGTAACGGTTTCGGTTAGAGATTGCTCCCCCTCTTTTTCCCCCTTGCTGGTTTTGCTGGATGCGCGTTCCTCATATTGCCCCAACACTGAGAGATCGCGCTTGATAGAGCTAATGATTTGACCACCCTCTCGAAACGCACGAATGTGCTCACCTGGATTGCTCAATGTGCTCTTTTGCCTCTGCAAGATCTCTTGCACCTTGGATTCCACGGCCAGAACAAACGCCGCGGCCTCGTCCACAAAGGAGGTTTCTTGCAACCGGCCGGCAATTTCCTTGGCTTGAGTCACAAAGGCAGCCAGCTCTCCTTCGGGATACATCCAGATGTCCTTCATTCTGACCATCTTGGTCATGGATTCTCCCGGCTGGAGCTCCACCTCCTTGTGAGCCAGATACATCCCTTTTTCTTCATCGTAATCGACTTTCATGTCGCCAGCGTCGAGGATGTTCTCTGGGGACACCTCTTTGGGAAGGTAAATTCTTACGGGAATGGTCTGGGTTTCCGTCCGGGAAGGATTGACCACAAGTATCTTCAGAACGACGCTTCCCGTCTCATACCAGGTTCGTGTAATGGGTGCCCGGGATTCTTTGTGTGCCCTTTCCACCATTTCAATATTGAGATCGAGCAGCATCTTGAGCTGATCGGCCTTTTGCCCGAGCTGGCCAATGTTCGAGCTCTCCTGGTTGATGCTTTCGTACATGACCTCAAGGTCCATCCCGTTCCGACTGCTCACGGGCTTGAGCATGCCGGTAATTTCCCGAAGGTTGCTCTGGAGCCTCGCGATTTTTTCCTTCTCGCGCGTGGGTCGGCGGATATCCTCGTCGGTACCGCCGGGAGGCAGAGTCCGATTGCGCGCTTCCGTCAACTGGGAATTAAAGGACTGGAGCCTGCTTAAGACGGCGGCGAGCGCAGCCGTCTCCTGGGACAAGGGCTCGTTCCAACTTCTTCTCCCCCACTCAACCCCGGCGATATTGGAGTCAATCACCTGCGAGACATAGAAGCCGGACCCGGCACTAAGACCATTCTCATCCAGCTGGAGGTGGTCCGTTTCCCAGACCGTATTGCCGTGGGTTCCGGAAAAGTCTTCCTCCTTTTCGTGGACGACCATGAACGGTTTTAGTCTGGCCACGCCGCTGGTCACCTCGATCTTGGTTGCGCTGAAGGTAAACTCTTCAGCCGTTGTGAAGGCGAATTGATGGACCGTGGCAAAAACCAGCGACACGCTGGACGCAAATAGCCACAGCCCGATGCCAATGACGAAACTCCGCCCGCGGAGTTGTTCCGATCTGCTCCGAAAGAGTCTCATTCGTTTCCTACTACTCCCTGGGGTTACCGGGAAATCCGTATCCTCCTTAAAACATGCAAGCCTTATGCCATACATTCCCGTAGCAATGGTCCTTAACTATTTGAATTCAGAGAATTTTCTGGACGGCGAGTAGCGATTGTTGGGACCTTTCATGGTGCCATATTTTGTCAAATCTGAGCTTTTCGCAGTTCCCCGACTCTGAGTCTCCTGCGGAAACCACATTCCCTTAAATAACTAATGCTTTAGCCAGGTTATGGTCTGCCAGGCTTCCAAGCGAAGCATTCCAAGGGAGCACAAGTGAGGAAACAGCGTTATCGCCTTCTCCTGTGCGGGCAATCTGATAACGTGCGCTGTCCCTATTGGCTCTCAGATGGGCGTATCTATTATAAGGAAGGGAACCTGCACAAAGTTAGCCGAAGCTGGCGACTGTTGAACCGCCGCCTTGGCTCGGATATTGGGGCATCAGGCACCCGCCTACCGGGGTTCGAAGGATGGTTCGCAAGAGGTTAAACCTCATTAAAATTAACGAATTAGCCGGTTCTGTCCCCCGGCAACCCTACCGGTCACCCAATCTATTCAAGCGGCAAACCAACCGGTCTCCCTTTGCCCCACCCGCCACCTCAAAGATTAGGAGCCCGTTTCAAACCAGGTCTTGATCACGGGTTCTTGAGGAGGCGAGCGCTCCAAGAGCTTTTCGGCTATTTCTTGATTCACGCTCATGAGCACCCTGAGCCGCTCGACTTTATCTTGGAGCTCATCGACATCCTTGGTCGTCTCGTTAATGGAGCCGTACATGACGTCTAGGTTGACTCCATTCTCGCCACTGACCTGTTTGAGCGTTTCGCTGATCTCTCTGATACTGTTTTGCATCGGCTCCATTTGGAGGCTCTGGGGGATAGACACGATGCTCTGGCGAATCGTATCCAGCGCGGTCTGCAGGTTTGAGATCATCTCGTAAGCGGTCGCCGATTGTCCCTCTGCTCCGAGTTCTCGTCTCACCTCTTCAACGATATCACGCGCTGAAGAGGCCGCAGACGAGGCCTGGCTGACTTGCCCTTGAACACCGGCGATATCTCCAGCCAGGCTTTCGATCGTAGTATCGCCCACCGTCAGCGACATACTCTCCAGGGAGCCTCTGACCGATTCAGTCACCATGACCGTATAGTCGCCGCTGTCCCAATCGCTTTGCAAAGGCAAATCAACTTTGTAGATTCCCGTATCCCCAATCTCTTTCATGGGCAGATCGCTCGCCAATTGAGTGTTTTGAGGATCGTACAGGGTCAGGACCGGGTTTAGACCCGTTTCGCTCTGGAATTGAATGGCGATGCTCTCCCCACGCTTGACCGTTGTCGGCCTCGTTAGAATCTTGGCGCGCACGCCTGCTCTTATCTCGCTTTCAATAGATGTTAATTGCTCCGGGATGTTCTCCAACTGGTCCCCAAGGGTGCCAATGGCATCTGTAGCCTGCTTGATTTCCTGGGCATCTTGTTTGATGGTTGCCGTATCCTGCTTAATGGTCGCCGTATCCTGTTGGATCGTCGTCGTGGTTTGTTTGATGGCTGTGGTATCATCCTTGACGACGGCGATATCCGTTTGGATGACGCCAATGGTGGTTTGAACTCCCGCAATATCCGATCGAATCTGTTGTGTGGCCGTGTCCAACTGAGTCGCAACGCTCACCGTAATACTAAACGGCGCCGAGGTACCCGAGGTCAATCCGGATGAGCTAGCCACGAGCGTATACCCGTTGCCCGCCAGATCAATGGCAATATCGCTAAAGGTTGCCCTGCCGCCGACTGCCACAACGTTCGTGACGGTTCCGGAGAGGATCCCGCCGCTGGGGTTGTTCCCGATGGCCAGGGTAATCGGGTTCGTTGCCGCCGCGACGAGGTTGCCTCCCGCATCGGCCACCTGGACCTGGACGGCGGGAGCCATGACAACCCCAGCATCGGTATTGGAAGGTTCAATGCTAAACCCTAGCTGAGCTGCTACACCCACCGTAATATCGAATCCTACGGAAGTTGTAGAAGTGAGCCCGGAAGCACCAGCACTGATCGTATATCCTGTCCCTGCCTTATTCATGGAGACATTGGAGAAGGTCGCTTCACCGTTCACTGCGGCAACCGTAAGCGTCCCGGCCACGGTCCCCGCCCCCGGGTTATTGACAATGCTCAGGGTGACTGCGTTGGCTGCGGTCGTTGCGAGGTTGCCACCAGCATCCAGTACCCCAACCCGGATAGCAGGTGCAATGGGAACCGTCGCTACGGCGTTCGAAGGTTGCACATTAAACGTGAGCTGTGCTGGTGCGCCAGCCGTGATATTGAAGGCATTACTGTCTACGGTAAATGCACCGAGGTTGGTCGTTGCAGTCAACTGGTAAGAACCCACCAGGTTAACCGATAGATCCGTAAACGAGGCTCGACCCGTGACCCAATTGACGCTTGCTGTTGTTGTACCACTCAATGTCGCGCCTTCCGTGTTACTCCCAGAAGTAAACGCAAGCGTCACGGTCTCGTTAGAAGCGCCGGGATCAATAGTGACCGGATTATCCCCCGCATCGCGGACCTCCACGACGGGCTCGGTCGGCACGGGGCTGCCCCCAGTTCCATCGCTCGGCTGAGTGATAAACACCAGTTGAGAAGGTGGCCCGGGGTCTACGTTGAAGGATGAGGAGACTCCGGTTTCGCTGCCGCTTCCAAGCCCTCCTGCGCTGTCGGTGGCCGTAATCGTAAAGCTTCCGATATTAGAGATCGTCACGCTATGGGAGGACAAAATTCCGTTGGCAAAAGCCGTCGTAGCGCCGCTGCCGGCGGTCAGGGTACCGGTGGAGGTCACCACCACGGTGTTGCCCGCGCCGTCAAAGCCCGTCACGGTGTTGTCGTTGGCGTCCTGGGCTGTGATACGGACGTTAAATGGCGCGCCGGCGATCTGGTCGGCGATGGCCCCGCCGCCTGCGGCCTCTACCAGGAAGTGATCCAGCGCTCCCGCGTTTACTGTAAACGAGTTCGAAACGCCGCTTTCGCTACCGGTTCCGAGTCCTCCGGCACTATCCGTGGCCGTGACGGTAAAGCTTCCCGTGTCGGAGAGGATCACGCTGTGCGAGGCCAGCACACCGCTGATAAACGCCGCCGTTGTCCCGCCACCCGATGACAGGGTTCCGGTGGAACTGATCGACACTGTGTTGGCCGCACCAGCGAAGGCTGTCACCGTGTTGTTGTAGGTATCCTGGGCCGTGATTTGGATGCTAAACCCGGCTCCCGCCGCCTGCGTCCCGATGACCCCGCCTCCGACGGCCTCAACAAGGAAATGATCCACGGCGCCCGCGTCGACGGTGAACGAGGCGGAAACTCCGGTCTCCGTTCCCGTTCCCGGGCCGCCGGCGCTGTCCGTAGCGGTGAGAGTAAAGCTGCCCGTGTTGGTAATCGTCACACTGTGCGAGGCCAAGACACCGTTGGTGAACGCCGCCGTCGTCCCGCTACCGGCTGACAGGGTACCGCTAGAAGTCATTTCCACGGTACCGTCAAATCCGGTCACGGTGTTGTTGGAAGCGTCTTGGGCCGTGATCTGAATGGTGAATGATGTTCCCGCCGTCTGTGTGCCGATGGCCCCGCCTCCGGCCGCCTCCACCAGGAAGTGGTCAAGTGTGAACTCGACGTTGAAGGCGTTGGACACGCCGGCCTCCACCCCGCTTCCCAAACCTCCGGCGCTGTCCGTGGCTGTGAGGGTAAAGCTGCCCGTGTTGCTGATGGTCACGCTGTGCAAGGCCAAGACACCGCTGGTAAACGCGGCCGTCGTCCCGCTTCCCGCCGTGAGCGTCCCCGTGGAGCTGATATCCACCGTGTTACCCGCTCCGTCGAAGGCCGTTACCGTATTATTGTTAGCGTCCTGAGCCGTGATCTGAATATTGAAAGCCACGGCTGCTGTCTGCGCCCCGATGGCCCCGCCTCCAGCGGCCTCCACCAGGAAGTGATCCAGGGCACCGGCATTGACCGTGAAAGCATTGCTCAGCCCGCTTTCGGTGCCGCTTCCCAGTCCACCGGCGCTGTCCGCGGCCGTGATGGTGAAGCTCCCCGTGTTGGTGATGGTCACGCTGTGGGAGGCCAATACGCCGTTGGTGAACGCCGCCGTCGTTCCACTCCCCGCGGACAGCGTCCCCGTGGAGCTGATATCCACCGTGTTACCCGCTCCGTCGAAGGCTGTCACCGTGTTGTTGTTGGCATCCTGGGCCGTGATTTGGATGCTAAACCCGGTTCCCGCCGTCTGGCTGCCGATGGCTCCGCCTCCAGCGGCCTCCACCAGGAAGTGATCCAGGGCACCGGCATTGACCGTGAAAGCGTTGGACGTCTCGCTCTCGCTGCCAGTCCCCAGTCCGCCGGCGCTATCCGTGGCCGTGAGGGTAAAGCTCCCCGTGTTGCTGACGGTTACGCTGTGGGAGGCCAATACGCCGTTGGTAAAGGTTGCCGTCGTCCCGCTCCCCGCGGACAGCGTCCCCGTGGAACTGATACCCACCGTGTTGCCCGCGCCGGTAAATGCCGTCACCGTGTTGTTGTTGGTGTCCTGGGCCGTGATCCTGATGTTGAAAGCCGTCCCTGCGGTTTGAGTGCCAACGGCTCCTCCTCCCGTGGCCTCCACCAGGAAGTGATTCAGGGCGCCGGGATTGACCGTGAAGGAATTGGTCACCCCGCTCTCGGTGCCGCTTCCCAGTCCACCGGCGCTATCGGTGGCCGTGACCGTGAATGTGCCAACATTGGCAATGGTCACGTTATGAGACGCGAGCACACCGTTGGTAAACAAGGCCGTCGCACCGCTTCCCGCCGACAGGGTGCCGGTGGAGCTGATATCCACCGTGTTTCCCGCTCCGGTAAACGCCGTCACCGTATTGTTGTTGGCGTCCTGAGCGGTGATCCGGATGCTAAACGCGACCCCTGCTGTCTGGGTACCGACAACCCCGCCGCCAACAGCCTCCACCAAGAAGTGATCCAGCACTCCCGGGTTCACCGTAAAAGAGTTCGTGACTCCGCTCTCGGTGCCGCTTCCCAAACCGCCGGCACTATCGGTGGCTGTGATGGTGAAACTCCCCGTGTTGCTGACGGTCACGTTATGAGACGCCAGCACGCCGCTGGTAAACGCGGCCGTGGTGCCGCTCCCCGCGGATAGCGTCCCGGTGGAGCTGATAACCACCGTGTTGCTCGCGCCGTCAAAGGCTGTGACCGTATTGTTGTTCGCGTCCAGGGCCGTGATTTGGATGCTAAACGCGGTTCCCGCCGTCTGGGTGCCGATGGCGCCGCCACCCGTTGCCTCGACCAAGAAATGGTCCAGCGGCCCGGCGTTCACTGTAAAGGAGTTGGAAACGCCGCTTTGGCTTCCCGTGCCCAGACCCCCGGCGCTGTCCGTGGCCGTGATCGTGAAGCTTCCCGTGTTGGTGAAGGTCACGCTGTGGGAGGCGAGCACGCCGCTGGCAAACGCCGCTGTCGTCCCGCTTCCCGCCGAAAGCGTTCCCGTGGAGCTGATCTCCACCGTGTTCCCGGCGCCGTCGAAGGCGGTGACTGGGTTGTTGCCTGCATCCTGAGCTGTAATGCGAATATTGAACACAACTCCAGCAGCCTGGGTGCCAATGGCCCCTCCGCCGGCGGCCTCCACCAAGAAGTGGTCCAGCGCACCCGCGTCCACCGTAAAGCTATTGGAAACCCCGCTCTCGCTGCCGCTTCCGAGACCTCCTGCGCTATCCGTAGCCGTAATCGTAAAGCTACCGTTGTTGGAGATGGTCACGCTGTGGGAGGCCAATACGCCGTTGGTAAAGGTTGCCGTCGTCCCGCTGCCCGCCGATAAGGTTCCCGTGGAGCTGATCTCCACCGTGTTGCCCGCTCCGTCAAAGGCCGTCACTGTATTGTTACCGGCGTCCTTGGCCGTGACCTGTATGTTGAACGACGCCGAGGCGACTTGGGTCCCTATGGCTCCCCCGCCTGCGGCCTCCACCAGGAAGTGATCCAGGGCCCCGGGATTGACCGTAAATGAATTGCTGACGCCAGTTTCCGCTCCGCTTCCAAGACCGCCGGCGCTGTCGGTTGCCGTGACGGTAAAGCTGCCGTTGTTGGTAATCGTCACACTGTGGGAGGCCAGCACACCGTTGGTAAAGTTCGCCGTCGTGCCGCTGCCCGCCGATAAGGTTCCCGTGGAGCTGATATCTACCGTATTGCCGGCGCCGGTAAACGCCGTCACCGTGTTGTTGTTCGCGTCCTGAGCCGTAATCTGGATGCTGAAGGCGCTGGCGGCCGCCTGCGTCGGGATTGCTCCCCCTCCCGCGGCCTCCACCAGGAAGTGATCCAGAGCGCCGGGATTCACAGTGAACGAATTGCTCACGCCGGTTTCGGTCCCGCTGCCGAGGCCTCCAGCGCTGTCCGTGGCGGTAATGGTGAAGCTCCCGACGTTAGTAACGGTTAAGCTATGGGATGCGAGCACGCCGTTGGTAAAGGCCGCCGTCGTACCGCTGCCCGCCGACAAAGTCCCTGAGGAGCTGATGTCTACCGTATTGCCCGCGCCGCCAAAACCCGTAACCGTGTTGTTGTTAACGTCCTGGGCCGTGATCCGGATATTGAACGCGCTGCCCGCCGTCTGCGTCCCGATGGCACCGCCACCCGCAGCTTCCACCAGGAAGTGATCCAGGGCCCCTGCATCCACTGTGAACGAATTGGACACTCCGATCTCCGTGCCGGTGCCGAGGCCTCCAGCACTGTCTATGGCAGTGATGGTGAAGCTCCCCGTATTCGAGATGGTCACGCTGTGCGATGCAAGCACGCCATTGGTAAAGGCAGCTGTCGTCCCGTTCCCCGCCGACAAAGTCCCTGTGGAGCTGATTTCCGCCGTATTGCCCGCGCCGCCAAAGGCCGTCACCGTGTTATTGTTGGCATCCTGGGCGGTAATCCGGATGGTAAACGGGGTACCCGCCGTCTGCGTCCCTATGGCTCCGCCGCCCGCAACCTCCACCAGGAAGTGATCCAGGGCTCCCGGATTCACGGTAAAGGAGTTCGAAACCCCTGTCTCCGTACCTGAACCCAGGCCTCCGGCACTGTCCGTGGCCGTGATGGTGAAGCTACCCGTGTTGGAGATGGTCACGCTGTGGGACGCGAGCACGCCGTTGGTGAACCCGGCAGTGACACCGCTTCCCGACGATAGCGTTCCCGTTGAGGTGATCACGGCCGTATTGGAGGCACCGTTAAACAATGTCACGGTGTTGTTGTTGGCGTCCTGCGCGGTAATTTGAGTGTTGAAAAAAACACCCGCCGCTTGCGTCCCGATGGCGCCGCCGCCAGCGGCCTCTACCAGAAAGTGATCCAACGGCCCTGCGTTGACCGTAAACGAGTTCGATGTGCCGGTCTCCGTACCGGTTCCAAGTCCTCCGGCGCTATCCGTGGCGGTGACCGTGAAACTTCCCGTGTTCGTGATGGTCAGGCTGTGGGACGCGAGCACTCCAGCGGAGAACGTGGTGGTGGTGCCGCCGCCCGAGGAAAGTGTCCCCGTGGAGGTAATCACCACCGAGTTCCCCGCACCGTCAAAGCTGGTAACCGTGTTATTGTTGGCGTCCTTGGCTGTGATCTGGACGTTGAAGGCGCTTCCCGCCGTCTTTGTCCCGATGGGGCCTCCTCCCACAGCCTCCACAAGGAAGTGGTCCAGCGGCCCAGCATTGACCGTAAAGGAGTTCGACACTCCGGTCTCGGCGCCCGTTCCCAACCCCGTCGGGCTGTCGGTGACGGTAATGGTGAAGTTACCCGTGTTGGATATGGTCACGCTTCGTGAGGCCAGAACGCCCGCTACGAATGCCGGGGTCGTCCCGCCGCCCGCTGCCAGAGTTCCCGTGGAGCTCACCACCGCGGTATTCCCCGTAAAATCAAAGGCCGTGACCGTATTATTGTTCGCGTCCTGGGCCGTAATGCGAATGTTAAACGGGATCCCTGCGGCCTGTGTGCCGATGGGCCCGCCGCCCGCCGCCTCCACCAGGAAGTGATCGAGGGGACCGGAATTCACGGTGAAAGAGTTGGACCCTCCGCTCTGAGTGCCGTTACCCAAGCCCCCGGGGCTGTCGGTGGCGGTGATGGTAAAGCTCCCCGTATTGGTAAGGGTCACGCTATGGGAAGCAAGCACCCCGTTGGTAAACGCCGCCGTGGTCCCACCGCCCGAAGACAACGTCCCTGTGGAGGTAATCGCCACGGTATTGCTTAGGCCGGTAAACGCCGTCACCGTGTTGTTGTTGCTATCCTGTGCGGTTACCCGAATATCGAACGACACCGCCGCCACCTGGGACGGGATGGGGCCGCCGCCTGCCGCTTCCACAAAGAAGTGATCCAGGGCACCGGGATCAACCGTAAAGGAGTTCGAAACCCCCGTCTCGGTTCCCGTTCCCAGTCCCCCGGCGCTGTCCGTGGCCGTGATCGTAAAGATGCCGACGTTGGTCACGGTCACGCTATGCGAGACTAAAACCCCATTGGTAAAGGTTGCCGTAGCTCCGCCCCCCGCCGAGAGGTTGCCCGTGGAGCTGATGACCACGGTATTGCCTGTCCCTGTGAAGGCCGTCACGGTATTGTTGTTTACGTCTTTTGCCATCAATCGAATATTGAAGGCGGTTCCCGCCGATTGGGTGCCGATGGCCCCACCGCCAGCGGCCTCCACCAGGAAGTGATCCAGCGCCCCAGGATTGACCATGAAGGAATTCGAAACACCCGTTTGAGTCCCTGTTCCCAATCCACCGGCGCTGTCGGTGGCTGTGACGGTAAAGGTCCCCGTGTTGGAGACGGTCACGCTGTGGGACGCCAGCACACCGTTGGTGAACGTGGCGGTAGTCCCGCCGCCTGCAGACAGAGTCCCGGTAGAGCTCATATCCACCGTGTTGCCAACGCCTGTAAAGGCCGTCACCGTATTGTTGTTGACATCCAAGGCCGTGATCTGGATATTGAAGGCGGTTCCCGCCGTCTGTGGTCCAATGGACCCCCCGCCCGCAGCTTCGACCAGGAAGTGATCCAGGGAACCCGCGTTTACGGTAAAAGAGTTCGAGACCCCCGTTTCCGTGCCCGTCCCCAGGCCGCCCGCGCTGTCCGTCGCCGTGATGGTAAAGCTACCCGTGTTCGTGATGGTCACGCTATGGGACGCCAAGACGCCGTTGGTGAAGGCAGCAGTGGCCCCACTCCCTGCGGACAGAGTCGCGGTAGAGCTGATGTCCACCGTGTTGCCGGCGCCGTTAAAGAGCGTGACGGTATTGTTATTGGCGTCCTTAGCCGTGATCTGAATGTTAAAGGCACTCCCCGCCGTCTTCGTACCGATGGCTCCTCCGCCTGGGGCTTCCACCAGGAAGTGATCCAACGCGCCCGGATTGACTGTGAAGGCATTGGATGCTCCGGTTTCCGTGCCCGTTCCCAGGCCTCCGACGCTGTCCGTGGCCGTGAGGGTGAAACTGCCCGTGTTGGTGATGGTTACGCTATGAGAGGCTAGCACACCGCTGGTGAAGGCAGCGGTTGTTCCGCTTCCCGCCGAAAGCGTTCCGGTGGAGCTGATGTCCACCGTGTTGCCCGCGCCGTTAAAAGCCGTAACGGTATTGTTGTTGGCGTCCTGGGCCGTCAACCTAATGCTGAACGAGCTGCCCGCCGCCTGCGCTCCAATGGCTCCACCCCCGGCAGCTTCCACAAGGAAGTGATCCAGTGCGCCGGCATTCACCGGAAATGAGTTCGAGACCCCGGTTTCCGTACCCGTCCCCAGGCCCCCCGCGCTGTCCGTGGCGGTGATGGTGAAGCTACCCGTGTTCGTGATGGTCACGCTATGGGAGGCCAGGACACCGCTAGTGAAAGCCCCCGTGGTCCCACTCCCTGCTGACAGCGTCCCGGTGGAGCTGATGTCCACCGTGTTGCCGGCGGCGTTAAAAGCCGTAACGGTATTGTTGTTGGCGTCCTGGGCGGTGATCTGGATATTAAAGGCAACCGCAGCCGTCTGCGACCCGATGGCTCCACCACCCAACGCTTCCACCAGGAAGTGGTCCAGCGCTCCAGGGTTTACCGCAAAGGAATTGGATACCCCGGTTTCAGCGCCGGTGCCCAATCCTCCGGCGCTGTCCGTGGCGGTGATGGTGAAGCTACCCGTGTTCGCAATGGTCACGCTATGGGAGGCCAGGACACCGCCGGTGAAGGCAGTCGTTGTCCCGCTTCCCGCCGACAACGTCCCCGTGGAGCTTATTGAGGCCGTGTTACCCGCCCCGTCGAAGGCGATGACCGTGTTATTATTTGCATCTTGAGCCGTGATCTGGATATTGAAGGCGCTTCCCGCTGTCTGGGTTCCGATGACTCCTCCGCCAACCGCCTCTACCAGGAAGTGATCCAACGGCCCTGCATTGACCGTAAAGGCGTTGGATACCCCGCTCTCGGTTCCAGATCCAAGGCCTCCCGCACTGTCCGTCGCCGTAAGGGTAAAGCTACCTGTGTTTCCAATGGTCACGCTATGGGAGGCGAGAATACCGCCGGCAAATGCCGCGGTAGTGCCGCCGCCGGCCGAGAGGGTCCCCGTGGAGCTGATCTCCGCCGTATTGCCCGCCCCGTTGAAGGCCGTGACCGTGTTGTTGTTCGCGTCCTGGGCCGTAATCTGGATATTGAAGGATACATCGGCTAACTGGCTCGGGATCACTCCACCGCCGACCGCTTCCACAAGGAAGTGATCCAGAGGTCCGGCATTGACAGTGAATGCGTTGGACGCACCGGTTTCACTGCCGCTGCCGAGGCCACCGGCGTTGTCCGTGGCCGTAATGGTAACGCTACCGCTGCTGCTCACCGTAATGCCGTGGGACGCCAGGAAACCGTTGGTGAACGCGGCCGTGGACCCTCCGCCCGCCGAAAGCGTTCCGTTGGAGCTGATGGAAACCGTGTTCCCCGCGCCGTTAAAAGCCGTGACGGTGTTGTTGTTGGTATCCTGGGCCGTGATTTGGACGTTGAAGCCGACTGCCGCGGTCTGGGTCCCGATGGGGCCCCCCCCCACGGCTTCCACTAGGAAGTGATCCAGCGACCCGGCATTGACCGTAAAGGAGTTGGATACCCCCGTTTCGGTGCCTGTCCCTGAACCACCGGTTCCGTCGGTGGCTGTAATCGTGAAACTTCCCGTGTTTGTGATGGTCACGTTGTGAGACGCCAGTACACCGTTTGTGAAGGTCGCCGTGGTACCGCCTCCGGCCGACAGGGTTCCCGTTGAGCTGATCTCCACTGTATTCCCTGCGCCGTTATAGGCACTCACCGTATTGTTGTTCGCATCCTGCGCCGTAATGCGGATGGCGAAGGCGCTCCCGGCCGATTGGGTGCCGATGGCTCCGCCTCCCACGGCCTCCACCAGGAAGTGATCCAAGACCCCCGCGTTGACGGTGAAGGAATTGGAAACGCCGGACTCACTGCCGCTCCCCAACCCGCCGCTGCTGTCCGTAGCCGTAATGGTAAAGTTGCCTGTGTTTGAGATGGTCACGCTGTGCGAAGCCAACAGGCCATTGACAAAACCCGCAGTGGTCCCGCTTCCGGCGGATAACGTCCCAGTGGAACTGATCTCGACCGTATTGGCCGCGCCGTCATACCCCGTCACCGTGTTGTTGTTCGCGTCCTGCGCCCTGATCTGGATGCTGAAAGCCACCGCGGCCGTTTGTATCCCAATGGGACCGCCTCCTGCGGCCTCCACCAGGAAGTGATCCAGAGCCCCGGGGTCCACCGTGAACGAGTTCGAGACACCGCTCTTTGTGCCAGTGGCGCTGTCCGTGGCCGTGATGGTGAAACTACCCACGTTCGAGACGGTTACGCTGTGCGGGGCTAGAACGCCGCTCACAAAGCCTGCCGAGGCGCCGCTGCCCGCCGAAAGCGTGCCCGTGGAGCTGATCTCTACCGTGCTGCCCGCGCCGTTAAAGACCGTCACGGTGTTGTTATTGGCATCTTTGGCCAGAACGCGGATATTAAACGCCGTCCCCGCTGTCTGTGTCCCGATGGCGCCTCCTCCCGAGGCCTCCACCAAGAAGTGATCCAGAGCCCCTGCGTTGACGGTGAAAGAGTTGGATACGCCGGTTTCGCCGCCGCTTCCAAGGCCTCCCGCGCTGTCCGTGGCCGTGATGGTGAAGCTTCCCGTGTTCGTGATGGTCACGCCGTGAGAGGCCAGGACACCGTTGCTGAAGGTCGCCGTGGTACCGCTTCCGGCGGAAAGAGTTCCGGTGGAGCTCACCTGCACGGTATTGCCTGTGCCGTTGAAACCCGTCACCGTGTTGTTTCCAGCATCCTTTGCGGTGATCCGGATATTGAACGCTGTTCCCGCCGTTTGCGTCCCGATGGCGCCTCCTCCAACCGCCTCCACCAGGAAGTGGTCCAGGGCTCCCGCATTCACGGTGAAAGAAGCCGACACCCCGCTCTTGGTTCCCGTGGCGGTGTCAGTTGCGGTGATGGTGAAGCTGCCGCTGTTGGAGATGGTCACGCTGTGGGAGGCCAGGACACCGTTGCTAAACGTCGCCGTGGTTCCATTGCCCGCGGAGAGCGTGCCCGTGGAGCTGATTTCCACGGTGCTGCCTGCGCCGTCAAAGGCCGTCACGGTATTATTATTGGCATCCTGGGCCGTGATCTGAATGTTAAAGGCAACCGCAGCGGTCTGGGATCCGATGGCTCCGCCGCCTCCGGCTTCCACCAGGAAATGGTCCAGCGCTCCCGGATTCACCGTGAAGGAGTTCGACATCCCGGTCTCGCCGCCGGTTCCCAGTCCTCCCACACTGTCCGTCGCTGTGACGGTGAAGCTACCCGTGTTCGCCACGGTCACGCTGTGGGAGGCCAGGACGCCGTTGGTAAACGTCGCCGTGGTCCCGCCCCCCGCAGAGAGCGTTCCGGTGGAGCTAATCTGCACCGTATTGGTTGCGCCGTTAAAAGCCGCCACCGTGTTGTTGTTGGCGTCCTGCGCCGTGATCCGGATATTGAACGGCGACCCGGCCAACTGCGTCCCAATGGCTCCACCTCCCCCAGCTTCAACCAGGAAGTGATCCAGGGCCCCCGAGTTGACCGTAAAGGAAGCCGAAACGCCGGTCTCTGTGCCGCTTCCCAATCCACCGGCGCTGTCCGTGGCCGTGATAGTGAAGCTTCCTGTATTCGTGATGGTCACGCTGTGGGAGGCTAGAACGCCGTTGGTGAACGCTGCGGTGGTCCCGTTACCTGCCAATAGGGTTCCCGTGGAGCTGACTTCCACCGTATTGCCCGCGCCGTTAAAGGCCGTCACCGTGTTGTTGTTCGCGTCCTGGGCCGTCATCTGGATGCTGAAGGCATTGCCCGCAGTTTGCGTCGGGATCGCACCTCCGCCCTGTGCCTCCACCAGGAAGTGATCCAGGGTCCCCGCATTGACCGTGAAGGAGTTGCTTACACCGGTCTCGGTGCCGGTACCAAACCCTCCCGCACTGTCGGTTGCCGTTATGGTAAAACTGCCGACATTGGCCATGGTCACGCTGTGGGACCCCAAGACGCCGCCGCTGAAGTTTGCCGTGGTTCCGGACCCCGCCAGCAGCGTTCCCGAGGAACTCACCTGGACCGTGTTTCCCGCCCCGTTGAAGGCCGTCACCGTGTTGTTGTTCGCGTCCTTGGCCGCAATCTGGATGTTGAATGCATTTCCCGCGGTTTGGGTCGAGATGGGACCACCGCCTTGTGCCTCCACGAGGAAGTGATCCAACGCGCCCGCGTTAACGCTAAAGGTGTTGGAAACTCCGCTCTCGCTGCCCGTGCCCAGGCCGCCAGCGCTGTCCGTCGCCGTGATCGTGAAACTCCCGACGTTGGTTACAGTGACGCTGTGGGAGGCCAGCATCCCATTGGTAAAGCTTGCCGTAGTGCCGTTTCCGGACGACAGAGTTCCGGAAGACGTGATATCCACGGTATTCCCCGCCCCGCCGAAGGCCGTTACCGTGTTGTTATTGGCGTCCTGCGCCGTAATCCTGATATTAAATGCGCTTCCCGCTGACTGCGTCCCGATGGCACCGCCTCCGGCTGCTTCCACCAGGAAGTGATCCAACGCGCCGGGATCCACCGTAAAGGAATTGCTCACGCCGGTTTCCGTGCCGGTACCTAACCCCGCGGGACTGTCCGTGGCCGTGATCGTGAAACTCCCCGCATTGGAGAGGGTCACACTATGGGAGGCAAGCACCCCGCTGCTGAAGGTGGCCGTCGTGCCGCTCCCCGCCGAAAGCGTGCCCGTGGAGCTGATCTCTGCTGTATGACCCGCTCCGTCAAAAGCCGTCACCGTGTTGTTGCTGGAGTCTTTTGCCGTGATGCGGATGCCAAACGCATTTCCTGCTGTCTGGGTACCCACGGCGCCTCCGCCTGCGGCCTCCACCAGGAAGTGATCCAGGGCGCCTGCCGTAACGGTGAACGTGTTGGACAAGCCGCTCTTGGTTCCCGTACCGCTGTCCGTGGCCGTGATAGTGAACGAACCTGTGTTCGAGAAGGTGAGGCTATGGGAGGCAAGAACCCCGTTGGTAAACGCGGCCGTCGTCCCGCCCCCGGAAGACAGGGTTCCCGAGGAGCCGATTTCCACCGTGTTGCCCGCTCCGTTGAAGGCCGTCACTGTGTTGTTGTTGGCATCCTGGGCCGTGACCTGAATATTAAACGGGCTTCCCACGGCCTGGGTCCCGATGGCACCGCCACCCACAGCTTCCACCAGGAAGTGGTCCAACGGCCCCGCGTTCACCGTAAAGGAGTTGGACACTCCGGCTTCCGTGCCGGAGCCCAGTCCTCCCACGCTATCGGTGGCCGTGAGGGTGAAGCTGCCGCTGTTGGTGATAGATACGCTGTGGAATGAGAGCACACCGCTCGTGAACGAGGCCGTCGTCCCGCTGCCGGAGGAGAGTGTCCCCGTGGAGCTGATCTCCACAGTGTCGCCCGCCCCGTTGAAAGCCGTCACCGTGTTGTTGTTCGCATCCTGCGCCGTGATGCGGATATTGAAGGCCACCGCTGCGGTTTGGGTCCCGATGGCTCCACCTCCGGCGGCCTCCACCACGAAGTGGTCCAATGCTCCGGCATTGACAGTGAACGCGCTGGAGACTCCGGTTTCAGTCCCCGTACCCAGGCCTCCGGCGCTGTCCGTAGCGGTAACCGTGAAGCTTCCCGTATTCGTTATGGTCACGCTGTGCGAGGCCAGGACACCGTTGGTGAATGCGGCTGTGGTTCCATTGCCGGACGATAGTGCCCCCGTCGAGCTGATTTCCGCCGTGTTGCCCGCACCGCTGAAGGATGTCACCGTGTTGTTGTTGGCGTCCTGGGCGGTGATCTGGACGTTGAATGCCGTTCCCGCCGTCTGCGGCCCGAGGGCCCCGCCCCCTACGGCCTCCACCAGGAAGTGATCCAAAGTACCGGGATTAACCGCAAAAGAGTTGGATACTCCTGACTCAATCCCCGTCCCCAGGCCTCCGGCGCTGTCAGTAGCCGTGATGGTGAAGCTGCCGACGTTAGACACGGTCACGCTATGGGAAGCCAGCACGCCGTTGCTGAACGTGGCCGTCGTTCCGCCGCCCGCCGAGAGTGTCCCCGTAGAACTTATAGCGACGGTGTCGCCCGCACCGGTGAAAGCCGTTACCGTGTTGTTATTGGCGTCCTGGGCTGTCACGCGGATGCTAAAGGCCACCGCCGCCGTCTGCGCTCCAATGGGCCCGCCCCCCACGGCCTCCACCACGAAGTGATCCAAGGCTCCCGAATTGACGGTAAAGGAATTGGACACTCCGGTTTCAGCGCCAGTACCCAGACCGCCGGCGCTGTCCGTAGCCGTGATGGTAAAGCTCCCCGTGTTGGTGATGGTCACGCTGTGGGAAGCCAGGACACCGTTGGTGAACAAGGCAGTGGTTCCGCTGCCGGAGGAGAGTGTCCCCGTGGAGCTGATCTCCGCCGTATTGCCCGCTCC
>Ga0326597_10000590_pt1 | contig 63758 bp, 64 predicted proteins | sample RVTome_12_FD_203789 | JGI IMG/M metagenome (GOLD analysis project Ga0326597, IMG submission 203789) | Soil microbial communities from uranium-contaminated site in the Upper Colorado River Basin, Wyoming, United States - RVT100D185 | ecosystem: Environmental > Terrestrial > Soil > Contaminated >...
GGAAGGCACGCGGTAGGCTCTTGATCGTCGCTCTTTGCGGCATTGGGGGGTGCTCCTTGCTGTGGATCTTGACAACCCACGGAGTACCCTCCTCTCACCGCCTGACACAAACTCTCGTACATCACCGGCGGAGCCATACCGTTGCGTCGGAATCGCCGCCGCGGCACCATGGGAGACCTTGGCCTGGGCGAACGATGCGTCGTCGAACTCGGCGATGCTGGCCAGCGTTTTCCGCTGCTGCACGATGATCTGTCCCGACCGGTAGTCAATCAAACCCTCCGCCTTGAGGCGGCGCAAGGTCCGGTTGACGTGGACGATGCTCAAGCCGAGGGCGTCCGCCAGGGTTTCTTGGGTAAGCGGGAAATCGAACGTCTGCCCGGCGGAGAGGCCGACGAGACACAAGCGCTGATGCAACTCCAGAATCAGGCGCGCCACCCGTTCACGGGCGTTTCGGCGGCCAAGATCGACGATGCGCTCGAGCAGCAGCGACAAGTCCCGCCGCTCAGAGCGGTCGAATGCGTCGCGAAGCTCCGGAAAGCTTCGCTCCAACGCCGTCAGCATGCTGACGGGGAAGCGATAAATCCGGCATCCGGTCAAGGTCGCCACGGAATGATCGGGGCTGCGCATCAGATCGCTGGAGGCCCCGAGATAGTCACCTGGAAGCATAAAGTTGAGGATCTGGCGGCGGCCGTCGTGCAGCACTCGGTACCGGCAGCCCCAGCCGTCCTCGACGACATAGCCGTGCCTCAACGGCTCGCCGACGACCATCAGGTCGGTGTCCGCCGGCACCGCGGTTGGCGGCGACAGGATGGCCAGCAACGCGGCGCGGCCCTCCCCGGATACCGAACCACCGGCGGACAGGCGGCGCATGAAGCGCAACGGTGCGTCGATCATCTCGTATCACGCCTTCCCGGCATCCCGGCCGCCCGCATCATGCGAAGCCGGCGCCAGCAGCCGCTCCGCAGTCGGTCCGGATACTGGAAGCGGGCCGACCAACCGGACGCGCCATTCAACGCGTCAACGCCCGCGTGATACGTGCCGTTCCGCGCCTGTCGCCTATTCCGGGAGCAACCGAGTCTCAGCCGAGCGAGCCGGCTCTTTCGACAGACGATCAACGGCCCTGCCGGTCCGTAAGGGACCATTCCGGTCGGTAGTCGGCACGATCGTCTGCGCCGGCATGAGTAACAGGAGCGAGGAAGTCGGGGCGGTGGCGGCGCAGGTGCCGAAAGCGGTCTCGGAACCGACCCCAGCGTCGCGACGTTAGAGGGCAGCAACACCCTATCGTCCGAATTGGCTGCTCGCGGTGCCGGCGCGATCGCGCGGCCCGAGCAGCGGCCAACGATGGAAAGGACCGAGCAAATGATACGAATCGCAGTTCCGATGATCGCCGCCACCATGGCGGCTCACCTCAGTTTCGCGGCCGTAGCGGAAACCCGGATCGTGATCGATGCGCCCGACGTGCAGAGGTTGGCCGGGCAGTACCACGGCGCCTCTCTAAGCGAGCTCATCGGCACCGATGTCTACAGCAACAGTGGTAAGCGCATCGGCGAAGTTGAAGACTTCAGGATCGCCAGAGGCGGCTATGTCTACGCCGTGATCGATATCCAACAGGGTCCGCTCGACGGCATCATCGAGCTGGCCGACGACGACCTTGTGGTCGTGCCGTTGGAGCAACTCCGTACCGTCTCGGTCCAAGAATAGCGTGCGCTGCCCCGAACGCGGCTCGGCGCCGCGAACGAGTGCTCACGGCAATCCTCGGGCCCCGATCATTCATTGAAAGCAGAGGAGCTGATCATGCTTTACAGGATACCGACGACGATGTTCGCGCTGACCGGTTTGCTGGTCTTATCGGCATGCGGCGAAACCATGGAAGAGCGTGCGCTGACCGGCGCCGGCATTGGCGCCGCGGGCGGCGCGGTCGGCGGCGCCTTGGTGGGTGCACCTGCCACCGGCGCCTTGCTGGGCGGCGCGGCCGGCGGCGCGACCGGCGCCTTCACTGACAAAGACGACATCGACCTGGGCAAGCCGATTTGGGACTGATTGCCAGTTCCGTGTGCGGCTTCCGCAGCGAAAGCGAGACCGGCTGCGTCGCGACATTGCGGCGCAGCCGGATTGGCTTATGCGACCGGGGAACCGAATTGCAATCCGTTTGAAATAAAAGCTGCAGCTAAAATAGGGAAGTCTACATCTTAAAATTTCCGGAACATAAACTTGCCAGCGCTGTTCTCATAGGGAACGGCACAGGAGCCGTTGATTCTCGTACGCAATTAAGCAGACAGGAGTATTTTCATGAGATCACGACCAACCACGTTGTTCGCGAGTGCTCTGGCGTTGACTGTTCTGGTCGCCCTGCCGGCGCACGCCGACCGACAAACCGATTGGGATCTGAACAAGGACGGTAACATTTCGGTGGATGAATTCGTTACCGGCTGGGGCGACGAGGGTGTCTTTTACCGTTCCGATACCGACCGCGACGGCCGGCTCTCGAACACCGAGCTTAATGACCCGGACTTCAACACCCTGGATGTGAACCGTGACGGCGTGGTCACCGAGGACGAATTCGCCGGCGGCACGTTCAACCGCTATGACGTGAATCGGGACGGCATGCTTGGCCGCGGGGAATGGCAGAGCTTCGAGAGCGCTGCCCGGAGCGGTGGTTGGCTCGGCACGAGCGCGGCTCCGCGCAGCGGAACCCGCTCGGGTCTGACCCTCGAGCAGCGCCGCTTGAAGATGAGCAACCTCTACTCCACCTGGGATACCGATCTGGACCGGGTTCTCTCCAAGGAAGAGTTTGAACGCGGCGTGGCCGAGACCGGCTTGAAGCCCGAGGGCGATCTGTTCGGACGCTATGACGTGAACAACGACCAGATTATCGGGCTGGCCGAGTGGGGCAGCTTCGAGAACGACGTCGAGACCAACGGCTGGATCATCCTTGCCGAGTAGGCGTTGCTGACGGTTCGGCGCCCCGGCGCTGGCCCATGTTCCAAAGCCGGCCGGCCGGCCTCCCCACCGGAGGCAGTCCGGCCGGCCGGGCGCGCCTGCTCGCGGCGAACCAATCCGGACGGACAGGACGGCGGTTAGACGCCGGTCGGCGACCCTTGCGTTGACGCCGCCGCTCGGTAGCCGGCCATCGCCGGCTTGGTGTGCGAGGTCAGAGGCGGCTGCGTGCAGCGGTAGCGGTGCCTTTCATTTTCGGTGACGAATTTTGAACAACATCAGGACGGACGCGCGACGACCGGTCTACTTGCCCCGGGACCGAGACGACGCACGCGGCACCTACGATTTCGGTCTACGCCGAACTCGTAAAGGCAAACGCGATCGCAGGATTCGCATCCGGCGCCCCTACGAGGCACCGACCCTGTGATCACTCATTGCGACGTACGAGCGAGCCTTCCGCCGATCATCTTGACGATGCCGCAAGCGCTGCGGCCACCGGCGTCGGTTTACCGCAACGGCGCCAGATTTAACCCAAGTTATCGGGCCGACGGCGGCGCCCCGCTAAAATGGCCGCTCACCGCCAGGAGATGAGCCGATGGCCACCTGCGAATTTTGCGGCAACGACTACGACAAGGCCTTCTCACTGACCCTGAACGGCAACAGCCACACCTTCGACTGCTTCGAATGCGCCATCGCCGCGGTGGCGCCACAATGCCGAAATTGTGGCGTGCGCATCGTCGGCCACGGGGTCGAGGTGGCCGGCACCATGTTCTGCTGCGCCCACTGTGCCTCCAGGCAGGGGGCCGCGGAGGTTCGCGACCGGGCCTGAGCGAGTCAAGCCGCCGCGGCCGGGCCGGCTATCCCCGCGGCGCGCGGGCCGCGCCCTCGCCGGGCGTGGCGCCGCCTTGAGGCCCGCGGTCGGGTCGCGGCGCATCGCCGAGGTCCATCCGCAGCGCCAACAGCTTCATCATGTCCTTGAGGCTGACGACCCCGACCAGGCGGGGGGCCCGGGTGACCATGAGACGGCCGTTGCCCGAGCTCTGCATCCGCGCGAGGGGGCCACGGCCCGGCACCGCAACTGTGATCGATAGAGCTTTCGAAGAAGTGCGTCCATTACGGCCCGCGCAATAGCGTCTCGCCGTCTGCCCGTGCGGCGGTGGACGGAGAGCCATGGATTCGACCGTCGGCGGCCTGCGGAATTGCCTTGGGTAACGGTGCGGCGTTACGTCCGGTTCCCCGGTCGGCCAGGCCGTCCCAAGCGCCGCCTCGCCTGGCACGTGAAGTCGGCGCGCCGACATGGCAAGATCAGCTCTCGCTACGCCAGAGCAGGAAGGATCTGCGATGATGGATTTCAGCCGCGGCATCGACCATCTGGTGCTGAGCGTCCACGACCTGGACGCGGCCCGGGCCTTCTTCGCCAGTGCTGGTTTCACCTTGACGCCGCGCGCCGAGCATCCCTTCGGCACCAGCAACCACCTTGCCTTGCTGGACGGCAATTTCCTGGAGCTGCTGGCGACCAGCGCGCCGGAGAAAATCCCGCCGCACGGCGCCGGCCGCTTCTCGCTGCCGGCCCACCACCAGGCGCTGCTGCACCGGCGCCAGGGCCTGTCGTTCGTGGTGCTGTTCAGCGACGACGTCCGGCGCGACCACGCCGGCTTCCTGGCTGGCGGGCTGCCGGCCTCCGAGCCGCTTGACTTCTCGCGCCTGGCCCGCCAACCGAACGGCCGGGACGCCACCATGTCGTTCAGCATCGTCATCGTCGCCGACCCGGCGATGGCGGACGCACCGCATTTCATCTGCCAGCAGCACACGCCGGAATACTTCTGGCACGCCGAGTATCAACGCCACGCCAACGGCGCCCGGCAGATCAGCGAGGTGGTGCTGGTGGCCGAGCGCCCCGAAGAGCTCGCACCCTATTATGCCGCGCTGGTGGCGCCAAACGCCGTGCACGGCGCCGAACGCCGACTGCTGGTCGAGACCTCGCGCGGGCGCATCGTCGTGCTGACGCCGGACGCCCTTGCCCAGCGTTTCGAGGGCGTGCCGGCGCCGCTCTACGCACCGTTGCCCTATATTGCCGGCCTGCAGGTGCGCACGTCGGACCTGCCGGGCGCGGCAGCCTGTCTCGCCCGTGCCGGCATCGCCCACGTCCGGCGCGGCGACGCTGTTCGCATCGGGCCCAATGAGGCGTTCGGCGCGATCCTGGAATTTGTCGCCGGCTGAGGCCGGCGGGGCAGGGGCGAATTCGGCGGCGGCTCAATGACCGGGAAACTGGGGTTGAGCGCTGCGAGACCGCCCTCGGCGCCAATCCGGGAGGTTGGCGATGCGTCTTGCCTTGGTCCATTGACTTCGAAATTGCCGTCGATTGCCCCAATGGCTACTCTGCTGCCAGGAACCGGAAATCATCCGGGGAATGCCGACTGATACAATGTCCCGATGAATAAGAAACGCTACACGGTCATGGTGGATGACAATTTCCACTACATGGACGAAGAGCACCGACACAAGCACCGTGAGTTCGCCACCTACGAGAAGGCGGTCGGGGCATGCAAGAAGATCGTGGATGAAGAGCTGCGCGACATGCTGAAACAGGGTGTCAAGCGCGAAGAGCTTTCAGCCACATGGGCGTTATATGGAAGCGATCCATACATCATCGGAGGCACAAGCCAGTTCTCCGCGCGAGACTACGTAACCGAGAAGATCCAGGAACTGGGTGATACCCGGCAGGAGTGGCGCCGGTGGCGGCGGTGGTTCCGGTGGCGAAAGCGGACGTAGAACGGCGCGGGTCGGATATCTCCGCACCAATGTCGGGAAATCGGGGCGAAGTCACCGTCTGGTGGCGGTGATCTTCACGCCCGGTCCTAGGCAAGAATCGCCGTATCGAGACGACTCATGGTCGGGTCGGGCGATAGCGATTGATTCTGATCGTCTTCGGCCTCGAGTACATCGCCCGACCGCCGGTGACGCCGCAGCCGCGGCGCTACGTCGTCAGCGCCGGCGGCATCATCGACCCGCTCGCACTGTTGCCGTCCGTAGTCAGCGTCTTCCTGCCTGCGCTGCCGAACGTGTCATGGCTGCGCGCCCTTCGGCTGCTGCGCTTTCTCAGGGTGCTGAAGCTGGCCGAGCGCGGCATCCGTTCGCACGCGCTCTGGTCGGTGCGCTACGGGCGATCCACTTTTAAATGAGAAACCCTGCCCCGGTGCCGTTAATTGTCTTTTTCGGACCGGGACAGGGTGTAGAAGTGCTGCTGGGTTATGGCGGGTTCGCCCTCACCCACGCTTAATATAGGATGAGGGTGGCCAAAACAGAACCGCCTGCATCCATTTTGGTGCAATTCTCCGCCGTTTGTGGCTGTGCTCCTCTAGATATCGTGTGCGTAGGATCGGGAGCTACGATATCTTGTGCAGAACGCGGCCGAACGGCCACCCGTGCCAACAGTGTTCAATTGCTGCCGACATCTTTCAGCAATTGCCGCGCCTCACGGATCGCCATGTTCAGGCGCACCATCGCCTCGTCCGAACCGCCGCGGTCCGGGTGCGCCTTGCGCACCAGCGCGCGATAGGCCGCCTCGGCGGCATGCAAGGGAGCGTCGAACGGCACGCCGAGGACGTTCCACCAACTCTCGTCGTCGCCTTCCGGCACTATCGAGGCGAAGCCCTTCAAGGCCTGGCGGACCAGATCGAAGCCGGCGATGCGCTGCAGGCGACGCAGCGTCTCGATCGTCTGGGCGATCGCCTGGATGTTGTCCTCGACCCGGTGCCAGTGATCGCAGGCGATGACGTGGCGCTGGCCCTCGAAGCTGAAATACAGCGCCGCGCCGGTATCGACGGGCTGCTGCTCGCCATAGCCGTCGAGCGGCGTGCCATGAGGACCAAGCGGCACGTTGAGGGAGAGCATCGGCGTGCGTGCGTGCAGCAGATTGGCCTCCTGCATGGTCCGCCGGACCGCATGCGCGAAGGCGGCCTCGAGCGTCGCCTCCTGGCGCCGTTCCGGCCGGGTACGCGGCCACCCGTGCGGCCAGTGCAGTGGATACGGTTCAGCCACCGTCGGTTTCGTCCTGAAGCGGGCTCAGATCTCCATGGCTCGGCAGCTCAGGCCGCCGTCCACAACCAGCTCGATACCGGTAACGTAGCGCGACTCGTCCGAGGCCAGGTAGAGTGCGGCATAGGCCACATCCCAGGCGTCGCCCATGCGCCGCATCGGGATCTGCGCGGTTCGTTTCTCCATCACCGCCTCCAGCTGGCCGGCATCGAAGTTTTCGCGCACCACCTTGTCCACCAGCGGCGTGTGGATGATTCCCGGCAGGATGCAGTTGCAGCGGATGTTCTTCGGCGCAAAGTGCGCGGCAACGTTGCGCGTCAGGCCGATGATGCCGGCCTTGGTGGCGGAATAGGAGGCGTACGGTACGCTGAGCCAGCGGTTGGCGGCGATCGACGACAGATTGACGATGCTGCCGCCGCCCTGCCGCTCCATCACCGGCACCGCGTGCTTGATGGTCAGGAACATGCCGCCGAGGTTGACCGCCAGGGCGCGTTCCCAGCTTTCCAGGCTCTCCTTGACGACCCCGCCCGCTTCAACGATGCCGACATTGTTATGCAGGACATCGAGCCGGCCGTATTCGTCGACGCAGGTCCGCACCGCGGCGGCAACCGCCGCCGGATCGGAAACGTCGGCCTCGATCACGGTACACGCGCCGCCTTCCTCGGCAATGATGGCGCCGGTCTCTTCGACCGCCTGGCGATTGATATCGAGGGCGACGATCCTGGCGCCCTCACGGGCGAACAGCACTGCAGCGGCCTTGCCGTTGCCCCAGCCCGGTCCGATCGAGCCGGCGCCGGTCACCAGCGCCACCTTGTCTTTCAGCCGCCCGCTCATGGCTTTGCGTCTCCAGCTGCCAAACCCTGCAGAACAGTATACGCTTGCCGCGCCTTAGGGCGAGGCAGGCACGGCTTCGAGGGGGTGTTGCCGAAAAGCCTCCGAGAATTGGGTGGCGAACGTTGAAAATAAAGCCCCATTACTTTATCTCCGTATGGGACTTTTGTTCGTGTTAATGTAAGCGAATCATCGACAGGCGACGGGTGGGGTCATGCGACAGTTACTAATGCTTGCGGCGGCGCTGCTGCTGGCGACGCCGGCATGGGCGGATTTCCAGGCCGGGCTGGAAGCGGTCAAGAAGGGCGATTACGCGACCGCCTACAAGGAATGGGAACCGCTGGCCCAACAGGGCGATGCCCGAGCGCAGTCCAACCTGGGCATCATGTACGCGCAAGGTCACGGGGTCCGTCAGGACTATGCGGTCGCGGCGCGCTGGTTCCAAAAGGCCGCCGATCAGCATTACGCCCCGGCCGAGCACAATCTCGGCTTCATGTACGCGCATGGGCATGGCGTCCTGCAGAATTACGACGAGGCGCTCCGCCTCTACCGCGACGCCGCCCGCCAGGGCTATCCTGCCGCCGAGTACAACATCGGCTTCATGTACGCGCGGGGCGACGGCGTTCAGCAGGACCTCGGCGCGGCCGCGACCTGGTTCCGCAAGGCCGCCGATAAGGGCTACCCGCTGGCGCAGTACAATCTGGCGCGGCTCTATCTCGACGGCCGCGGCGTCGAAACCGACGCGGCGGCGGCGGCCGGCTGGTTGCGCAAGGCGGCCGAGCAGGGCGACCGCGACGCCCAGTACGAGCTGGGCCAGCTCTATGCCGAGGGCAAGGGCGTCGAGTCCAGCATGGCCGAGGCCTACTTGTGGACCACGCTCGCAGCCTCGCAAGGCCATGACGCGGCCGGCGGCCGCTACGAGGAGATCTCTCGCCAGCTGACCGCTCAAGAGGTCGAGGCGGCCGAAAAGCGGGCGACGGAAATGCGCGCCAAGTGGCAATGAGATAGGCTGCGTCGACAACGACGGCTTGGTGCGCGGCGGCGTGGACGCTCGGCGCCGGGGCGGTCGCGCAGGAGGCGTGTAATGAAGAAGCGACGCGATGATCTGCCACCCTGGGCCTGCCTCATCGGCTTCCTGCCGGCGCTCGTCGCATTCGTGCTCGATCTCGGTTTCGCCGTCAGCTTTCTGGTTTACATCGGCGTTACCACGGCGATGATTATCGTCTGGCTGCTCGACAACATCCTGCGCGAATTGCGCCGGCGGAACCAGGAGGCGGGACACGCCGCCGTCGGCGACGAATGAGTTCGGCGTTCGGAGCGCCGCTTGGCCATCGTTCGGCGCGGCGCCAGACGAAGCCCCAAGGAACAGAAGTAATCTCTGCCGGCGGCGGCCGGCTGACAAAGCGGTCCGGTGCGATATTGTGTAGCGGTATGCGGTCATCACGCGATTATTAGTAAGGCAGCAAGGACGGAGGCATTTCTCGTGAAGCTGGGTGCCGGAACCAAGATCGATGCGCACGTCGGCGCGCGCATCCGGCTGCGCCGGACGCTCCTCGGCATGAGCCAGGAGCAGCTGGGCGCGGCGATGAGCCTGACTTTCCAACAGATCCAGAAGTACGAGCGCGGCGCCAACCGCATCGGCTCGAGCCGCCTCTACCAGCTGAGCCAGGTGCTGAACGTCCCGATTTCCTACTTTTTCGACGACATGCCGCCGGTCAACCCGGTCCACGACCTGGGGGTCGAGGCGCCGGCGGATCCGCGCCGCGAAACCTCGCGCATGACCAGGCGTGAAACGCTCGAATTGGTGCGCGCCTATTTCAAGATCGAGGATGCCAGCGTGCGGCAGCGCATCTTCGATATCGTCAAGGCAGCCGCCTCGGCAAGCTGATCGGGCGCCGCCTCGGTTGGAGGCCGGCAGCGGGCGAGCCTATGAACGCGCGCGCGTGTCCATCCGCCTTTTGCGCCGCACCGCGGCAGGGCGATAATGTTGTGATTCGAGGCTGGCCGCGGAGGCGACGGCGCTTTGCCTAAAGTAGTCTGTCCCAACTGCGGCGCCTCCGTTCTGGCCGTTCCGGTCGGTCATACAGTGACGCTCCGCAACGCCAGAAAGATCGAGGCCTGCACCGAACTTGAGCCGCCGGCCGACGCCGACGGCCTGTTGAGTTGCAGCTTCATGAAGGACGCCGTCGAGACCGCCCTCGAAGTGCTCACCGAGCCGTCGTTGTCGGCGCTCTGGCGTGCCGACCCCGACGACAAACGGCTGTACGAGCGCTGGCAACCGCTGGTCGGCGTGCTGCAGTCGGGCAAGAAGCAGTATCAGTGCGTCATCCTCGACATGTCGCCTGGCGGTGCGGCGATCTGGACGCAGTATTCGGCGGAGATACCCGAGGGCGCTGAAGTGCTGTTCACGCCGCAAGGCCACAACGGACTTGCGGCCGAGGTTGTCCGCCTGTCGAGCGGCGTCTTGGGCCTGATGTTCCTGCTGCAGGCCGACACCAGGCTCGCTCTCGCCCAGTGGCTGTCCGAACTGCGCCAACTCGACAGCGTTGCCGGTTGAAACGCGGCTTCGCTCTCTGCGCAATTTGCGCACGCCGACATGTTTTGGCACCATCAATCGCGAACACAGTGTCGGTCTCATTAATAAATCAGCGATGACAATTACTGCATCTCCCGTCCCGTCAAAGACGGCGAACAATAAGGCCACGTCGAAAGTAATCGCTCCGCATGGCGGCACGCTGGTCGACCTTTATCTCGCCAAGGACGAGGCAATGGCCGAGCGTCAGCGCCTGCTCGGAGCTCCTGCCTGGCGTTTGACGCCACGCCAGTTCTGCGACCTCGAACTGCTGCTCAACGGCGCCTTCTCGCCGCTCAACGGTTTCATGACGCGGGCGGATTATGACGCCGTGCTCGGGGAGATGCGGCTGGCCGATGGCACGCTCTGGCCAATACCGATCGTCCTCGATGTCAGCGACGAGTTTGCCGAGACGCTCGAACCAGGCGAACTGGTGGCGCTGCACGACTCGGAAGGCTTTCTCATCGCCAGTCTCGAGGTCGAAACGAAATGGCGTCCCGACAGGCACCATGAGTGCCTGCAGGTCTATGACAGCGAAGACCTGGCGCATCCCGGTGTCGGCGCAATCGTCGACCGCACCCATAGCGTCTATCTCGGCGGCCGGGTCCGCGGCATCGGGCGGCCGCTGCACCACGACTTCCGGCGCTTCCGCGACGAGCCGGCCGAGCTGCGCCAGAAGTTCCAGAGCTGGGGCTGGTCGCGCGTAGTCGCCTTCCAGACCCGAAATCCCATGCACTGGGCGCACAAGGAAATCACCTTCCGGGCCGCGCAGCGCGCCGGCGCCAATCTGCTGATCCACCCGGCGGTCGGCCAGACCATGGCCGGCGACATCGACCACTTTTCGCGCGTGCGCTGCTACGAGCACATCCTCAAGACCTACCCCGAGCAGACCACGGCCTTCAGCCTGCTGCCGCTGGCGATGCGCATGGCCGGTCCGCGCGAGGCCCTGTGGCACGCCATCATCCGCAAGAACTTCGGCTGCACGCACCTGATCATCGGCCGCGACCACGCCGGACCCGGCAACGATGGCAACGGCAAGGCCTTCTACGACCCTTACGCGGCGCAGCAGCTGGTCGGGCGGCACCAGGGCGAACTCGGCATCGAGATGGTGCCGTTCAAGGAGCTGGTCTATTCGCGAAAACGCGGCCAGTACGTCAGCGTCGACGAGCTGGACAAAGGTGACCCCGCCCTGACGATCTCCGGCACCGAGTTCCGCCGCCGTCTGCGCGATGGCCTGGAGGTCCCCGGCTGGTTCACGCCGCCTGAGGTGGTGCGGGAGCTGCGCCGCAGCTATCCGCCGCGCTCGCGCCAGGGTTTCACCGTCTTCCTCACCGGGCTGCCGTCGGCCGGCAAGTCGACGATCGCCAACGCTTTGATGATCAAGCTGCTGGAGCTCGGCGGCCGCTCGGTATCGCTGCTCGACGGCGATGTGGTGCGCACCCACCTGTCCAGCGAGCTCGGCTTCTCGCGCCAGCACCGCGACCTCAACATCCGCCGCATCGGTTTCGTCGCGGCCGAGATCAGCAAGGCCGGCGGCGTCGCCATTTCCGCCGCCATCGCCCCCTTCGCCCAGGCCCGCCGCGCGGTGCGCCAGATGGTGTCCGCCGTCGGCGGTTTCGTCGAGGTTCACGTCGCCACCCCGATCGAGGTCTGCGAGGCGCGCGACCCCAAGGGGCTCTATGCCAAGGCACGCGCCGGGCTGGCCACGGGCGTCACCGGGATCGACGATCCGTACGAAACGCCTGAGGCGCCCGAACTCGTCATCGACACCCGGAACTGGACCCCGGACGCGGCGGCGCAGCAAATCATCCTGAAGCTGGAGCAGCTCGGCTTCATCGTCTGAAGCCGGCATGGGAGCCCCCTCGGGGGCCGCTCGGGAGGTTGGTAGAGGGACCTTAACAACAACACCCGAGGGAGCGCCCGGTAGAGATATCGGATGCCCGCGATCGGGGAAAAGTGCGCGCCGTCACGCGGCCTGGTGAAATGCCCGCGGCGACGGCGCGCGCCGGTTCAACTGGCCACCAGCATGCCGTAGCAGGCCACACTCCACACCACCAGGCCGACGGCCCAAGCATAGCCGGTGATCATCCATGACTGCCCACCCATGAGACCGCTCCCTTTGCTCAGCATTTAAGTAAAATTTTGCGGGTATTTGACGGGATTCAAGTGACTGCCGTCACTGCGTGGCGAATAACCGGTTCAGGACTGTCAAAGGAAGTCAGGCTGCGGCTTCTCAGTCCGCCGATGCATCGCCTATACTGAGGCCGCAAAACAGCGTTCGAGGGCGATGACATGACGAGAAAAGGCGCACAGCGGATGCGCGTCCGCGGCCTTGGGCATGTAGTCTTGAAAGTGCGGGACCTGAAACGTTCGGTGCCGTTTTACCGCGACGTGCTGGGCCTCAACGAGGTCGGCCACATGGGCGACAGCATGGTCTTCTTCTCGATCGTCGACAACCACCACGACATTGCCCTGGTGCAGACCGGGACGGAGGCGCCGGAGGCGCCGAAGAAGGCCCCCGGCCTGGCCCACCTGGCGCTGAAGATCGGCGACAGCCTGGACGACCTCAGGCGGGCCAGGACCTGGCTTGAAGCCAACGGCGTCGAGATCCGGCGGATCCGCGAGCACATCGTCAGCCGCTCGATCTATTTCGCCGATCCCGACGGCAACGAGCTCGAGGTCTTCGTCGACAACGAGGAGAAGGTCTGGCTCGAGGATCCCGAGCTGGTCGCCCACAGCGAGCCGCTGACGCTTTAGCGGGCTGTCGGCGTCACAACGACCGGACGGGACCGGGCTCGGCACCCGGGCGGAGCGCGAGCATGAACGACGCCACCAGGCCATCGGGCACCGAGAGCGCCAGCGCCGTCACCCGCGGCGTGCACCATCTGGCCTTGGTCACCGACGACATGAAGACCACGGTCGAGTTCTACGCCGGCGTGCTGGGCATGCCGCTGGTGCATGCGATGCGCGTGCCACCCGGCCTCGGCACCGGTCCGAGGAACCGCGGCAACCCGCCCTACGAGGAAATCCGCCATTATTTCTTCGACATGGGCAACGACAGCCTGCTGGCCTTCTTCGAGGTGCCGAAGGGGGCGGAGCCGCCGGCGGAGCGCAACGCCGTCGGCGCCATGCAGCACGTCGCCTTCACGGTCGGCCGGGCCCGCTTCGACGAGATCGAGCGCCGCCTCGACGCCGCCGGCATCGCCCATACCGAGCGGCTGCGGCAGCTGCCGGGCATGCAGGGCATCTATTTTCTCGATCCCAACGGCATCCGCCTGGAAATGGCCTGCCAGCCGGCCGACGGCGAGCGGCCCCAGGTGGTCGCCTGCGTGCGCCAAAGCAAGGCCGAGGCCCGCGCCGAGCTCGCCGGCCTCGCCGGCGGCGACGCCGCCTGGCTGGAACGGATGCTGGCGGCGCTGGACGACTGAGGGCGCCGCCTGGCACGGCTCCACGGCGCCGTCGCCGGACGGTTCTGCGGCCAATCGGGCCCGGGTGGTGGGTGTCGGCGATCGCCCGCCCTCGCAACCGGCCAGCGGCGGTTGTCCGGCGATGTCCTGCAAACCATCAGGGGCCTGGCCGTTCCCGGCCAGGCCCCTGATTTATCTGGTGGAGCCAGGGGGAGTCGAACCCCCGACCTCTTGAATGCCATTCAAGCGCTCTCCCAACTGAGCTATGGCCCCTGAGGTGCCTGACCGGCGCGCGGGCCGGCCTCGGCCCTTAACCTATGCAGATTTGCCGCCCGCCGCCAGCCGCAACCGCGGCGTCCGGCCGGCGCCGTCCGATCTCAGCCCACGTCCTCCTTGCGGAAGTCGGCGTCGATCTCGCCGGTGAGTTGGCTTTCCAGATCCTCGTCCTCGTCTTCGGCTTCGAGGACGTCATCGGCGCCGTCGTCCTCCTCGTCCGGGTCGTCGCTCCCATCGGCAACGCCGGCGTCGCCGGCAAGGGCCCTTTCCTCGCCAGCGTCGTCGTCGCCAGCATCCTCGGCGTCGGCAGCGTCATCATCGGCAAGGTCGACGTCGTCGACCTCCTCGTCGTCGATATCGACGTCGAGATCGTCATCGGCTACGCCGGCCTCGGCCTCTTCCGGTTCCGCGAGCTTGGCTCGCTTTTTCACCACCGCCGGCGCGGCCTCGATCTTGCTTTCGGGCCGGGCGCCGCGCTTGGGTCGGGCGAAATCCTCGGCACGGAAGCTGCTCTTGCAGTTCGGACAAACGATCGGCTCGCGGCTAAAATCGTAGAACTTGGTACCGCACTTGAGACAGCCGCGTTTTACGCCCCATTCCGGCTTGGCCACGACGTCTACTCCCACACTGGCATCGTCGGTTCGGCCGGCCCAATGCCATGTCAGAACGATCATGTCAATTGCTATTGCAGCGGCGCCACCGCGCAGCATTGGCCAGGGTGGAGGCCGTGTGTTAGAGAACCGCGTCGCCGGCCGGATCGGCCGTCCGGCGCCCCCCCTTTGCGGGAACGCAGACGATGGCCCAGCTGACCTCGCGACCGGTCCCGGCGCTCGACGGCGTGGCCCAGGTGCCGGGCGACAAGTCGCTCTCGCACCGCGCCCTCATCCTCGCCGGCCTGAGCGTCGGCGACAGCTACGTCAGCGGCTTGCTGGAGGGCGACGACGTGCTGCGCACGGCAGCCGCGGTGCGCGCCTTCGGGGCCGCGGTCGAGCGCCAGGACGACGGCCGCTGGCGCGTCGGCGGCGTCGGCGTCGGCGGCCTGAGCGAGCCGCTGGACGTTCTCGACCTGGGCAACTCCGGCACCGCCGCCCGGCTTCTGATCGGGCTCGCCGCCGGCGCGCCGATGACCGCCTTCTTCACCGGCGATGCCTCGTTGCGGCGCCGACCGATGAACCGGGTGATGGCGCCGCTCGGCCTGATGGGCACCGAGTTCCGCGCCCGGAGCGGCGGCTTCCTGCCGCTCGCGGTGATCGGCGCGCAAGCCCCGCTCGCCATCTCCTACACGCTTCCGGTGGCGTCGGCCCAGGTCAAGTCGGCGGTACTGCTGGCCGGCCTCACCGCCGCCGGCGAGACCACGGTGATCGAGCCGCGGCCGACCCGCGACCACACCGAGAACCTGCTGCGTCACTTCGGCGCCAAGGTCGAGGTGGCGGCGCAGGCAGATGGTGGCCGCGCCGTCACCCTGACCGGCCAGCCCGAGCTCCATCCGGCCGACGTGGTGGTGCCGGCGGATCCGTCCTCGGCCGCCTTTCTGATGGTGGCGGCGGCGCTGGTCGAGGGGGCCGAAGTAAGGCTGCCTGGAGTCGGCCTCAATCCTTTGCGCACCGGCCTCCTCGACTGCCTGATCGAGATGGGTGCCGAGATCGGCATAGAGAACCGGCGTCAGGTCCAGAACGAGCCGGTGGCCGATATCGTCGTCCGCGGCAGCCGGCTCAAGGGCATCCAGGTGCCGCCCGAGCGGGCGCCGACGATGATCGACGAATACCCCGTTCTTGCCATCGCCGCCGCATTCGCCGAGGGCCGCACCGAGATGCGCGGCGCCGAAGAGCTGCGGGTCAAGGAGAGCGACCGCATCGCCGCCATGGCCGAAGGGCTGACCCGGCTCGGCGTGGCCGTCCAGGCGTTGCCCGACGGCCTGGTCGTCGAGGGCGCGGGCGGACCGGCGCCGGCGCCGGTCGGCATCGTCGTGCCCACCTTCCACGACCACCGCATCGCCATGGCGTTCCTGGTTTACGGGATGGCCGCCCGCGGCCCGGTGACGATCGACGACGACGCCATGATCCGCACCAGCTTCCCCGATTTCGTCGGCCTGGCGAACGGCCTCGGCGCGATGATCGAAGAGGCGGGCGCGTGATCATCACCGTCGACGGCCCGGTCGCCGCCGGCAAAGGCACGCTCGCCCGACGGCTGGCCCGACACTTCGACTTCGCCTACCTCGATACCGGCAGCCTTTATCGGGCCGCGGCGCTGAAGCTGCTGCAGGCCGGCAAGGATCTGGGCGATGCCGGGGCCGCGGCGGCGGCCGCGGCCGCGGTGGTCGCGGCCGATCTGGCCGAGCCCCGGCTGCGCGACGAGGACGTCGGCGAAGCGGCAAGCCGGGTCGCCGCCCGGGCCGAGGTGCGCGGCGTCTTCCTCGACTTCCAGCGCCGGTTCGCCCGGTCGCCGCCCGACGGGCGCGCCGGCGCGGTACTGGACGGACGCGACATCGGCACCGTGGTCTGTCCCGATGCCGACGTGAAGTTCTTCGTCACCGCCGCCGTCGAGGCCCGTGCCAGGCGTCGTCACGACGAGCTCAGGCGGCGCGGCGAGCAGGTCAGCTACGCCCAGGTGCTGGCCGAGCTGAAACGGCGTGATGACCGCGACCGGGCGCGCGCCGCCTCGCCGCTGCGGCCGGCGGCGGACGCGCACTTGCTCGACACCACAAATTTAGATATAGAAGCCGCCTTCCGGGCAGCCCTGGCGATCATCGCTGCCCGCTAGGCCGCGTGCACGGCCGGGCCGCTATCAAACCACAGCGAGGGCCACGCTTGTCTTCAATTCGTGAGGCGTTGGCCTGCCTGGACGACGCGACCCGAAGCGCCGGCCGAACAGCGGCCGGTGAAGCCCGCAAAGACCGCCGGAGACAACCGGCTGGCCCGCATAGAAACGAAATTGAGGACTTGAACGCATGGCGCAGACAGACGTAGCCGACAGCACTTCGCCCACCGGCGAGGATTTCGAAGCCCTGCTCGAAGAGAGCTTTATCGCCCGCGATAACCTCGAGGGCAGTGTCATCAAGGGCACGGTGATCGCGGTCGAGAACGATGCCGTGACCGTCGATGTCGGGCTGAAGACCGAGGGACGCATTCCGATGCGGGAATTCGTCAAGGCCGGCGAAGAGGGCGATATCAAGGTCGGCGAGGTCATCGACGTCTTTCTTGAGCGCATCGAGAACGCCTTGGGCGACGCGGTCCTGAGCCGCGACAAGGCGCGGCGCGAGGAATCGTGGAACGTGCTCGAGATCGCCAACGCCAAGGGCGAGCGTGTCGAAGGTCAGATCGTCGGCCGGGTCAAGGGCGGTTTCACCGTCGATCTCTCGGGCGCCATGGCTTTCCTGCCCGGCAGCCAGGTCGACATCCGGCCGGTGCGCGACATCGGCCCGCTGTTGGGCGTCAAGCAGCCCTTCCAGATCCTGAAGATGGACCGGCGCCGCGGCAACATCGTGGTCTCGCGCCGGGCGGTACTGGAGGAGACGCGGGCCGAGCAACGCTCCGAGTTGGTCGCCAACCTGCGCGAGGGCCAGGTACTGGACGGCGTGGTCAAAAATATCACCGACTACGGCGCCTTCGTCGACCTGGGCGGGATCGACGGCCTGCTGCATGTCACCGACATGTCCTGGCGGCGCGTCAATCACCCGACCGAGGTGCTGAGCATCGGCCAGACGGTCAAAATTCAGGTCATCAAGGTCAATCCCGAGACGCAGCGGATCAGCCTCGGCATGAAGCAGCTGGAGCAGGATCCGTGGGAGGGCATCGATAAGAAGTATCCGGCCCGGACCAAGTTCAAGGGCCGCGTCACCAACATCACCGACTACGGCGCCTTCGTCGAGCTGGAGCCGGGGGTGGAGGGCCTGGTGCACATTTCCGAGATGAGCTGGACCAAGAAGAACGTGCACCCCGGCAAGATCGTCTCGACCAGCCAGGAGGTCGAGGTCATGGTGCTCGAGGTCGACCCGGAAAAGCGCCGCATCAGCCTGGGTCTGAAGCAATGCCTGGAAAATCCGTGGCTTGCCTTCGCCGAGCAGCATCCGGTCGGCAGCGAGCACGAGGGCGAGATCAAGAACATCACCGAGTTCGGCCTCTTTGTCGGCCTTGGCGACGACCTCGACGGCATGGTGCACCTGTCCGATCTGGATTGGAGCCGCCCCGGCGAGGAGGCGATCCAGGGCTACAAGAAGGGCGATGTGGTCAAGGTCAAGGTCCTCGACGTCGACGTCGAAAAGGAGCGCATCAGCCTCGGCATCAAGCAGCTGGCCGGCGATCCCTTTGCCGCCGCCCAAGAGCTGAAGCGCGGCAGCATCGTCACCTGCACGGTGGCGGCGGTGCAGGACTACGGCATCGAAGTGACCATCGCCGGCGGCATGAAGAGCTTCATCCGCAAATCGGACCTGTCGCGCGACCGCAGCGAGCAGCGTCCCGAGCGGTTCGCCGTCGGCAACAAGATCGACGCCCAGGTCACCAGCATCGACCGCGCGCAGCGTCGGGTCACGCTCTCGGTCAAGGCACGCGAGATCCAGGAGGAGAAGGAAGCGGTGGCGCAGTACGGTTCCACCGATTCCGGCGCCAGCCTGGGCGACATCCTCGGCGCGGCGATCAGCCGGGCGCGGCGCGATGCCGAGGATCGCGAGGCGTCCGAGCCGGAGCCCGAGGACGGCGAGACCAATGCCGAGGCCGCGAGCGACGCCGAGGAAAGCGAGGCGGCGCCGGAATCCGACGATGCAACGGCCAAGGCTGACGCCAAGGACGAGGCGGAAGGCGGAGCCGAACCAGGTGAGGAGTCGGAAAAGCGGACCTGACGCCGCGATCAGCTGCGCCGAAGGATGATCAGCGAGGCAGATGGACCCCGACTCGATTCTTGACCGCCGCCGTCTGAAGCGCCGCCTGGCGGCGTGGCGCACGCTCGCCATCCTCGCCCTGATCGGCGTCGTCGCCGCGCTGACGGCGCGCTACGCGCTGCCGATCGGCGATCACGTGGTGCGGCTCAACGTCAGCGGTCTGATCGTCGAGGACGCGGACCGCGAGGAGGCGCTGTCGGAACTTGTCGACGACGAGCGCGCGCAAGCCCTGGTCGTGCTCATCAACAGCCCCGGCGGCACCACCGCCGGCAGCGAGGCCCTGTTCCACGGCCTGCGCCGGGTCGCGGAGAAGAAGCCGGTGGTCGCGGTGATCGGCACCATCGGCACCTCGGGCGGCTACATCGTCGCCATCGCCGCCAATCGTATCTTCGCCCGCGAGACCTCGCTTACCGGCTCAATCGGGGTCCTGGTCGAGACCGCCGAGTTCTCCAGGCTGATGGAGAAAATCGGCGTCAGCACGGAAGCCCGCCGCAGCAGTCCGCTCAAGGGCCAGCCCTCGCCGTTCGAGCCCATGACCGACGAGGTGCGGGCCGCGCTCGACGCCGTGCTCGAGGACAGCTACGCCTGGTTCGTTGATCTGGTCCGTGAACGCCGCGAGCTGACGCCCGACGAAGCCGAGAGCGTCAGCGATGGCCGCCTCTTCACCGGCCGGCAGGCGATCGGCAGCAAGCTGATCGACGCCATCGGCGGCGAGCGCGAGGCCCGCTCCTGGCTGGAGGCCGAGCGCAAGGTCCCGAGTACCCTGCCGACACGCGATCTCAGCTACGACGACGAACCCTCGCTGGTGCAGCGTCTGGCTGACTCGTTGGCCGAAAAAGTACTGTCCTTTGAACCACTTACCCTTGACGGCCTCGTCTCTGTCTGGCACCCTCGCTGACATGAGGGGCAGGGGCGGCATCACCGGCGTTTTGGTCGGGAACGAGGCAAATGATCAAATCGGAATTGATTCAACGACTGGCCGAAGCCAATCCGCACCTCTATCAGCGCGATGTTGAGCGGATCGTCTCTACCATCTTCGACGAGATCAGCGCCGCCCTGCAGCGGGGCGATCGGGTCGAGTTGCGGGGCTTCGGCGCCTTTTCAGTGAAGCAGCGGCCGGCGCGGGTCGGGCGCAACCCGCGCACGGGTGAAGCGGTACAGGTAGCGGAAAAGCATGTTCCCTTCTTCAAGGCCGGCAAGGAACTGCGCGGACGCCTCAACAGCTCTTCCGCGGGCGGCGGGCGTGACCGCGCGGATTAACGGGCGGGCGGGCGGGCGCCCGTTGGCGCGGCCGTGAAGCTCATCCGCTGGCTCCTGCTGCTGCCGGCGACGGTCGTGGTCATCGCCTTCGCCATTGCCAACCGCCACGAGGTCGGGCTTAGCTTCGACCCGCTGCCGTTCGCGCTGGAGGCGCCGTTCTACGCCCTCGGCCTGGGCTTTATCCTGCTGGGCATGCTGATCGGTGGCCTCGCGGCCTCGGCGAAGACGCTGAAATGGCGCCGCCGCGCCCGGCGGGCCGAGCGCGAGGCGACGCGCCTGGAAGGCGCCCTCGCGGCCGAGCGCGAGCGCTCGGTGGCGGCACCGAAAACGACTCCGCCGGTCATCAGCAACGCCGCCTGAGGCGGCCGGCTGTCGGCTATCGCCGCGACCCTGGCTTCTGATATAAGGCCAGGCCCAGGCGCGGCCGCCGATAAGGGAACATGATGCGCCCACGATCGCCCGAGCATCCTTTTTTTTGCGCCCTCGACACCGCCGATCTCGAGCGCGCCGGGGCGCTGGCCGGCGCCCTGGCGGCGAGCGGCGGCGGCATCAAGGTCGGCAACGAGCTGTTCACGGCGCACGGCCCGCAGGGGGTGCGCCGGCTGACGCGCGACGGTGCGCCGCCGCTGTTCCTCGACCTGAAGTATCACGACATCCCGAACACGGTCGCCGGTGCCATTCGCGCCGCCCTCCCGCTGGCGCCGTTCCTGGTCAACGTCCATGCCGCCGGCGGCGCGAGCATGATGCAAGCGGCGGCGGCCGCCGCTGCCGGCGCCGGCGAGGACCGGCCCCGCGTCGTTGCGGTCACGGTACTGACCAGCCTGGACGATGCCGACCTCGATGCCGTCGGCATCCAGGGGCCGACCGCGACGCGGGCGGTGGAGCTGGCGCGCCTGGCCCGGGACTGCGGCCTCGACGGCGTGGTCTGCTCGCCGCATGAAATCGCCGGGATCCGGGCGGCTTGCGGCCCCGGCTTCCTGCTGGTGGTGCCGGGTATACGGCCCGCCGGCATCGACAGCGATGATCAGAAGCGGGTTATGACGCCGGCGCAAGCGCTGGCGGTCGGCGCCGACTACCTGGTGATCGGCCGCGCCGTCACCGCGGCCGCGGACCCGCGGGCGGCGCTGCGCCGAATCGCCACCGAGCTTGCGGCCTGAACGGGTGAGAGCCTTGCCGGTCGAAGCCAAGATCTGCGGTTTGAACGATGCTCCCGCGATCGGCGCCGCGGTGGCCGGAGGCGCGGCCTTCATCGGCCTGGTGTTCTATCCGCCCTCGCCCCGCGCGCTTGCCCCGGCGGCGGCGGCCGAACTGGTCCGCCAGGTGCCGCCCGGCATCCGCAAGGTCGGGCTGTTCGTCGATGCCGGCGATGCCGAGATCGAAGCCGTGCTCGAGCATCTGGAGCTCGATTTGCTGCAGCTGCACGGCGCCGAGACGCCGGCGCGGCTCGGCGCCATCAAGGCCCGTTTCGGCCTGGCGGTGATGAAGGCGATCAAGGTGGCGGAACGGGCCGACATCGACGGCGCCGCTGATTACCAGGAGGCGGCCGACATGCTGCTGTTCGACGCCAAGGCGCCGAAAAGCATGGCCGACGCGCTGCCCGGCGGCAACGGCCTGATCTTCGACTGGAACCTGCTGCGGGATCGCCGCTGGCGGCGCCCGTGGATGCTTTCGGGCGGGCTCGACGCCGGCAATGTCGCCGATGCGGTCCGGATCAGCGGTGCCGCCATGGTCGACGTCTCCTCGGGCGTCGAGTTCGCGCCCGGCCGCAAGGACCCGGCGGCGATCAAAGCATTCCTTGACGCCGTCCGGCAGCTTTGAGGTAGCATCGGCCGCGGTGATGCAGAAACCCAACTCCTTCCGCGCGGGCCCCGACGAGTCCGGCCATTTCGGCGACTTCGGCGGCCGCTTCGTCGCCGAAACGCTGATGCCGCTGATCCTCGAGCTCGAGGCGGCCTACAAGACCGCCAGGGCCGATCCGGCCTTTCAGCAGGAGCTCGACGACTATCTCGAACACTATGTCGGCCGGCCGAGCCCGCTCTACTTCGCCCGCCGCTTGACCGAGCACTTCGCCGGCGCCAAGATTTATTTCAAGCGCGACGAGCTGAACCACACCGGGGCGCACAAGATCAACAACTGCATGGGCCAGATCCTGCTGGCCCAGCGCATGGGCAAGACCCGGATCATCGCCGAGACCGGGGCCGGCCAGCACGGCGTCGCCACCGCGACGGTGGCCGCGCTCTTCGGTCTGCCCTGCACGGTCTACATGGGCGAGACCGACATCGAGCGGCAAAAGCCGAACGTGTTCCGGATGCGGCTTCTGGGGGCCGAGGTCAGGCCGGTGAGCTCCGGTTCGCGGACCTTGAAGGACGCCATGAACGAGGCCCTGCGCGATTGGGTCACCAACGTCCACGACACCTTCTACATCATCGGCACGGTCGCCGGCCCGCACCCCTATCCGCAGCTGGTGCGCGACTTTCAGGCCGTGATCGGCGATGAGGCCAAGGCGCAGATGCAGAAGGCCGAGGGCCGGCTGCCCGACACATTGGTCGCCTGCATCGGCGGCGGCTCCAACGCCATGGGCCTGTTCCACGCCTTCCTCGACGAGCCGGCGGTCGAGATCTACGGCGTCGAGGCGGCCGGCCACGGCATCGACAGCGGCGCCCACGCCGCCTCGCTGACCGCCGGGCGTCCCGGCGTGCTGCACGGCAACCGGACCTATCTCTTGCAGGACGACGACGGCCAGATCCTGGAAGCGCACTCGATCTCGGCCGGCCTCGACTACCCCGGCATCGGCCCCGAGCATTCCTGGCTGCACGACGTCGGCCGGGTCAAGTACGTCACCGCCACCGACGACGAGGCGCTGGAGGCGTTCCAGCTGTGCAGCCGGCTCGAAGGCATCATCCCGGCGCTGGAGCCGGCCCATGCCCTCGCCCACGTCGCCCGCATCGCCCCCGGCCGGCCTGCCGACCACATCATCCTGATGAATCTGTGCGGGCGCGGCGACAAGGACATCTTCACCGTCGCCGATGCGCTTGGGGACAAGCTGTGAGCCGAGGCGCCGCCCGCATCGAGGCCCGCTTCGCCGCACTCAAGGCCGAAGACCGCGCCGGCCTGGTCACCTTCGTTACCGCCGGCGATCCCGACTTCGACAGCTCGGCGGCGATCCTGCACGGCCTGCCCGACGCCGGCGCCGACCTGATCGAGCTCGGCATGGCCTTCACCGACCCGATGGCCGACGGTCCGGCGATCCAGGTCTCCAGTCAACGGGCGCTGAAGGCGGGGATCACGCTCCGGCGGACGCTCGAGATGGTGCGCGGCTTCCGGCGCCGGGACGAGGCCACGCCGATCATCCTGATGGGCTACTACAACCCGATCCACAGCTATCGGGTGGCGCCGTTCCTGGACGATGCAGGGGCGGCCGGCGTCGACGGCCTGATCATCGTCGACGTGCCGCCGGAAGAGGATCGGGAGCTTTGCCTGCCGACCCTGGAAGCGGGCCTCAGCTTCATCCGCCTGGCGACGCCGACCACGGACGACAAGCGCCTGCCCGCGGTCCTGGCCCATACCAGCGGCTTCGTCTACTACGTCTCCTACACCGGCATCACCGGGGCGCAGAGCGCCGACGACGCCCAGGTGTCCAAGGCGGTGGCGCGGCTGCGCCGGCACACCCGGCTGCCGATAGCGGTCGGCTTCGGCGTCCGCACCCCCGCCCAGGCGGCGGCCGTGGCCCGGGTCGCCGACGCCGCCGTGGTCGGCAGCGCCATCGTCGAGCGCCTGGCGACAACGCTGGACCAGTCCGGCCACGCCAGCGCCCGCACCGTGCCCGAGGTTCTGCGGTTGGTGCATGAACTGTCGAGCGGCGTCCGCGCGGCACGGAACGGTGGCTGAGAGCGGCGATGAACTGGCTCACCAATTTCGTCCGCCCGAAGATCCGCGCCATCGTCGGCCGCAAGGACACGCCCGACAAGCTTTGGCTGAAATGCCCGGGCTGCGGCCAGATGCTGCATCACAAGGCGGTGGCGGAAGCGCTGTTCGTCTGCGGTCAGTGCGATCACCACATGCGCATCGGCCCGAAGGAACGGTTCAGCCATCTCTTCGACGACGGCGCGCACACGCTGATCGACCTGCCCGAGGTGCCGCTCGATCCGCTGAAGTTCCGCGACGAGAAGCGCTATGCCGACCGCCTGAAGGAGGTCCGTGGCAAGACCGGCCAGAACGACGCGATCCTGGTGGCGCACGGCCACATCGGCGGCCATGCGGCAGTGATGGCGGCGCAGAGCTTCAAGTTCATGGGCGGCTCGATGGGCATGGCCGCCGGCGAGGCGCTGGTCGCCGCGGCGCAACTCGCGGTCCTGCAAGAGGCCGCGCTGATCGTCATCACGGCCGCCGGCGGGGCCCGCATGCAGGAAGGCATCCTCTCGCTGATGCAGATGCCGCGGACGACGATTGCGGTGCAAATGGTGCGCGAAAAGGGCCTGCCCTACATTGTCGTGCTGACCGATCCGACCACCGGCGGCGTCACCGCCTCGTACGCCATGCTCGGCGACATCGCCATCGCCGAGCCAGGGGCGCTGATCGGCTTCGCCGGACCACGGGTGATCGAGAACACCATCCGCGAACAGCTGCCGGAAGGCTTCCAGCGCGCGGAGTACCTGTTGGAGCACGGCATGCTGGACATGGTCGTGCACCGCCACAAGTTGCGCGACACGCTGGTGCAGATCATCGACATGCTGATGCGCCCGGGCCGGCCCAGCGAGGTGGTGAAGATGCCGCAGCCGGACCTGGAAATCCCGCCGCCCGACGAGGGCGCCGATGCAACCCGCCCAGGCCGCTGACGAGGTCCAGGCCCGCGAGGCCGTGCTGGCGCGGCTGGAGCGGTTGCATCCCCGCATCATCGACCTGTCGCTGGCCCGCATCCACCGGCTGCTCGAGGCCCTGGGCCGGCCGCAGACGCGCCTGCCGCCGGTGGTTCACGTTGCCGGCACCAACGGCAAGGGCTCGGTCCTGGCCTACATGCGCGCGGCGCTCCAGGCCGACGGCTACCGCGTGCATGTCTACACCTCGCCGCATCTGGTGCGCTTCAACGAGCGCATCCGCCTGGCCGGCCGTCTGATCGACGATGCCACGCTGTTGACGCTGCTGGACGAGATCGAGCGCGCCAACGCCGGCCAACCGATCACCTTTTTCGAAGCGACGACGGCGGCGGCCCTGCTGGCCTTCGCGGCGGTCCCGGCAGACGTGCTGCTGCTGGAGACCGGGCTCGGCGGCCGACTCGACGCCACCAACGTCGTCGAACGCCCGCTGCTGACGGCGATCACCCCAGTCTCGCACGACCACCAGCAGTTCCTCGGCCATGACCTGGCCGGCATCGCCGCCGAGAAGGCCGGCATCCTGAAACCCGGCGTCACCGCCGTGCTGGGGCCGCAGCCGGAGCCGGCGGCCCGGGCCATAGCAGAGCGCGCGGCCGCGCTCGGCGCACCGTTAGTGCTGCATGGCCGGGACTGGTCCGCAACGGTCGACGACGGCGCCCTCGTCTTCGCTTCCGGCCTCGGCCGGCGCCGGCTGCCGTCGCCGGGCCTTGCCGGAAGCTTTCAGGCGAGCAACGCCGGACTGGCGGTCGCCTGCCTGGAGCGGCTCGAGGGCCTGCCGCTCAGCGCCGGCGCCCTTGCCCGCGGGCTGGCCGAGATCGACTGGCCGGCGCGGCTGCAGCCGTTGAGGCGCGGGCCGCTCGTCGATCTGGCACCACCCGGCAGCGAGCTCTGGCTCGATGGCGGACATAATCCCGGTGCCGGCGTGGCCCTGGCGGAAAGCCTCGAAGCATGGCCGCAGCGCTCGCTGCACCTCGTTTTCGGCATGCTCGACAGCAAGGACCCGCACGGCTTCCTGGCGCCGCTGGCGCGGCTACGGCCGCAGATCGTCTCGGTGCCGATTGGCGGCGGCCAGGCCTGCATCTCGGCCGACACCGCCGAGGCCGTCTGCCGGCGTCTGGATCTCCCCTTCGCGGCCGCGGAAAGCCCGGCGCAGGCGCTCAGCCGGATCGCGGCGCAGGCGGCCGGCCGTGTGCCGGCGCCGCGAATCCTGATCTGCGGCTCGCTCTATCTCGCTGGTGAGGTATTGGCCGAGAACGGTTGAAGGCAGGCCCCGCGGCGCGGGCCGGCGGCCTCAGATGCTCTGCTCGATCCACTCGACGATCTTGCCCTTCGGGGCGGCGCCGACCTTCATCGAGGCGACCTGACCGTCCTTGAACAGCATCAGCGTCGGGATGCCGCGGACGCCGTACTTCGCCGGGGTCGAGGGATTGTCGTCGATGTTCAACTTGGCCACGGTCAACCGGTCGCCCATCTCGCTGGAGATTTCCTCCAAGGCCGGGGCGATCTGCTTGCAGGGGCCGCACCATTCGGCCCAGAAGTCGACCAGAACCGGGCTCTCGGCCTTGAGGACGTCGCTGTCGAAGGAAGCGTCGGTGACGGGCTTGCTGCTCATGGTCCCTGCTCGTCTTTGCCTGTTGCGGCGCCAATACTAATCGCGCTCAAACCCACGGGGCGGAGCGTGCTTTCTTGAACTTAGAGTAGGTACGCCCTCGGCGAGCGTCAAGGCGCGTGACGGTCGAGCAGCTCGTCGCTCAGCGCCATCAGCCGCGGCACCTCGGTCCAGAGCAGGGCGCAGCGGACCCGGCGGTCCGGATAAATGCTGCGGATCAGCTCCCGATAGGCCGCCATCTGGGCCAGGTAGGCGGGCGGGCAGTCCTCGGACCGGTCTGGCGCCGGCCGATTGCTCTTGTAATCGACGATCAACACCTCTTCGGGGCCGACCAGCAGGCGGTCGACCTGGCCGGAGACGATTCGCTGTCCCAGCCGCCCGGCCAACGGCGCCTCGGCCCGCGAGCCGGGCTGAAACAGCGGTGCGAAGGCCTCGGCCTCGAGCACGGCCAGCGCCTCCGCGGCCAGGGCGCGGCGCACCCCGGCGTCGAGCCCGCGCGCCGCCTGCTCCAGGAACTGTGCCGCCGCCGGTCGGCGCCGCGCCGCCGGCAGCTCGGGGAGGTATTGCAGCAGACGGTGCAGCAACAGGCCGCGGCGGAACCGCGCGCCGGCATCCTCGGCCAGCGGCCGGCGCACCGGTGGCTCCTCGAACTCGGGCCGAGAAGGCGCCAGCGGCCGTGGCGGGCGCGGCTCCGCCGGCGCGGGCTGGCTGAGCCAGGCGGGCGCAGGCGCCGGCTCGGGTCCCGCCTCGGCCTCGGCTTCGGGCCGGCGCGACGCGCGTTGCGGGCTCTCTAGTCTGAGCACCGAACGGCCCTCTGCCAGCGCCACTTCCTCGCCGATCTCAGACATCGCCGCCAAGGCGAGCTCATACCAGCACCCCGGCTTGCGCCCGCGCGTGGTCTCCCAGCCGGCGATGTAGAGGCGGTCGGCGGCCCGGGTCAGGGCGACGTAGAACAGCCGGCGGTACTCCTGGTCCCGGCGCCGGATGGCGGCGTCCCGCAGCGCCTCGCTGACGGGCTCTGCCAGGCCGCCGTGGGGCCGCCACAAAAAGCTGCCGCCGCTGCCCTCATCCTCATGCCACAAGAGTTCCGGGACTTGCTGGGGAACGCGCACGGTATCGGCAAGGATGACGATCTCCGCCTGCAGGCCCTTGGCGCCGTGCACGGTCATCACCCTGACCTCGTCACGCTGCTGCTCGAGATCGCGCTTGACCTCGGCCTCGCCGGCCTCGATCCAGGCCAGGAAGCCCTGCAGCGAGGGCGGATGCGTGCGCTCGTAATCGAGCGCCAGGTCGAGAAACTCGTCGATCGCCTCGCCGGCCTCGGCGCCGAGCCGGCCCAGCAGCTGGCGGCGGCCCCCGTCAACCGCCAAAAGCCTGGCGTAGAAGTCGAAGGGGGCTGCGAAGTCGACGCCTTCGAGCCAGCCCTCAAGGCGCGCGTAGGCGGCCTCAAAACTGGCTTGCTCGCCGCGCCGGGCGCGCAGCGCCTGCCAGAGCGGCAGCCCCGCTTCGCGGCCGTGCGCGAGCCGGAACAGGCTCTCTTCGTCGAAGCCGATCAGCGGGCTTTTCAGCACCACTGCCAGGGTCAGGTCGTCCTCGGGCAGCAGCAGGAAGCGGCCGAGGGCAATCAGGTCCATGACCGCGATCTGCTCGCTCAAGATCATGCGGTCCGCACCGGCGACGGGGATACCCGCCTGCTTCAGCCGGCGCACCATCTCGTCGAGGAACGGGCGGCGGCGTTGCACCAGGATCATGATGTCGCCGGGGCGGATCGGCCGGCCCTGCGCGAGCAGCACCTCCTTGCGCTCGAGCCAACCCCCGATGGTCTCGGCAATGCGGGCGGCAAGCCGGCCCATGGGGCTGTCGTCCGCCTCTTGGCTCACCGGCGGGCGCCAGGCCTCGCCGGCGTCGCGCGGGCGCGGCGTCTCGGTCGGCCAGAGCTCGACCAGGCCGTGCGCGTCGCTGCGCTGGGCCACGTGACGGATCTCGCCGTCGCCGAAGACCAGCCCGTCGCGCGCCGCCTCGGGGGCGAAGATGCGGTCGATCGCCTGCAGCACCGCCGGCGCCGAGCGGTAGGAGAGGGCCAGCTCCACCGGCCGCCAGTCGGCCCCCGCCGCCGGCACCCGCGCGGCGAAATGCGCCCGCATCCGCTCGAACGCCTCGGGATCGGCGCGCTGGAACGAGAAGATCGACTGCTTGGCATCGCCGACGGCGAAAACCGTCCGCAGCTCCTCGCGCGCCCCGGCACCGGCGAAGAACTCCTCGGCCAGCGCCGCGATCACCTGCCATTGCTCGGGATTGGTATCCTGCGCCTCGTCGACCAGGATGTGGTCGAGCCCGCCGTCGAGCTTGTACAGCACCCAGGGCGCCACCTCGGGCCGGTGCAGCAACGCCCGCGTCCTCAGAATCAGATCGTCGTAGTCGACCAGCGCGCGTACCGCCTTCAGTCGCGCGTAGGCCTCGACCAGGCTCGCGCCGAGCCGGATCAAGGTCTCCGTTGCGGCTGCGATCTCGGCAGCCCGGCGCCGGTTCTCGACCGCCGAGAGGCGCTCGCACTCGACCGCCAAGATCTCCTCGCCGTCCGGCACCGAGGCCAACGCCTGCTTGCCGATCAGTCTGCTGCGGCGGTCGTTTTTCTGGGTGAAGTAGGCCCGGCAATAGGCCTCGAAGCCGACCGCGCGCCGCCCGGGCGCGGCCAGCCAGTCGAGAATGCGCCGGCCGTTCTCCTGGTCCGTCTTGCCGGCTTGCAGCATCGCTTCCGCGACCCGGCGCAGGCCGGCGGCATCGAAGGCGTCCTCGCGCGCTGCGGCGGCGACGATGTCGTCGGTCCTCTCCCCCACTGCCAGACTCAACTGCGCCTGGAGACGCTCGATCGCCCCATCGATGCCGCCGTCGGCCAACATGCGGGCGAAGCGGCCGCGCTCGGCGACCAGAGCCTTCATCAGCCCGGTGTAGGCCTCGTCGTCGACCAGCCGGGTAATTCTCGGTGCGAGCGGGGTCGGACCGGCCAGATCACGCGCCAGCACCTGATCGCGCGCCTGCACCAGCAATTCGTCGGCGGTGCGCTCGTCGACGACCTGGAAATGCGGCGGTAAGCCGGCCTCCAGGGGAAAGCGGCGCAGCAGGGATTCGCAGAAGGCATGGATGGTCTGTACCTTCAGGCCGCCGGGCGTCTCCAGCACCTCGGCAAACAGCCGGCGCGCCCGCGCCAGGTCCTGCGCCTCCGGCGCCCGGCCGGTGAGCCGGTGCAGCGCTTCGCCCAGGGCACCATCGCCCAGCGCGGTCCAGGCGCCGAGCGTGGTGTGGATGCGGTTCGCCATCTCCGCCGCCGCCGCCTTGGTGAAGGTCAGGCACAACAGGCGCTCGGGCGCGCTGCCGGCCAGCAGCAGGCGCAGCACGCGGTTGGTCAACAGATGGGTCTTGCCGGTGCCGGCCGAGGCGGCGACCCAGACCGAGGCCGACGGATCGGCGGCGGCGAGCTGCTGCGCCCGCAATGCGGCCGGATCGCTCACGCCTCGTCTCCGTCGAGACCGCTGGCCCACTCCTTGATCCGGGCCAGATGCTCGTAATCGCCGAAGCGCGGCGCCATCGCCGGTCGGGGCCGCGCCAGGTAGGGGGTGGCCGGATCATCGAAACGGGCGATCAGGCGTTCCAGCCCCTCCAGCGCCACCCGGGCGGCTTCGCCCGGATCGCCTTTCAGCGGCCGGATTTCGCCCGGCACGCGTCCGCCGCTGAGACGCCAGTGGGCGAGTTCGCCGACCGCCGCCGCGCCAATGCCCTGGAAACCGCCGGCCCGGGCGATCGCAGCCTCCAGCGGCAGTTGCGGTGCGTAACCGAGCCGGATCAGGCGATCGTTCGGCGGTGCCCCGGTCTTGTAGTCGAGGATCGCCAGGCTGCCGTCGGCCAGCCGATCGATGCGGTCGGCGAGCGCGGTCAGGCAAAAGGCGCCACCGGCAGCGGCAAGCGTCAGCTCGCCCCTGACCTCGGTCGCCAGCGGCCGGGCCTGCCGGCGGCGCATCTCCTCCTGGGCCAGGAACCAGCGGGCGACGGCCTCGAAGCGGGGCCACCAGAAGGCGCCGACGCCGGGGCGATGCAGCATGGCGCCGAAGGCACGGCGGCCGCATTCGAGCAACTTCTCGTAGGCGTCCGCCGGCAGGCGGTCGGGATAGGCGGCGATGAACGTCTCGAGCGCCTGGTGGACCACCGTGCCGCGCTCGGCGGCACCCGGATCGGCGTCGATCGGCTCGAGCGGCCTCAGCCCCAGGACATGGCGCGCGTAGATCGAATAGGGATCGCGCATCCAGGTCTCGACTTGCGTCACCGAGAGCCGGCGCGGCCGGGCCGCCAGCGGCGGCGCGAAGGCGGGCGCGCCGAGCGGGCGAAAGCCTCGCGGGTCGTCGAGGGCGGTCTGCCAGGCGGCCAGGTCGGCCGGCAACCGGCGCGGCCAGACGAGACCCGCCGCCTCGAGGACGCTGTCAAGCCGCAGCAGCCAGCGCGACGGCACCGTCGGCGTGCCCGCGACCCGCGCCGCCCGGGTCAGCACCGCGCGCGGCGCGCTCGCGGCTTCGACGAAATCGTGCGCGGCAAGGCCGATCCGGCGCTCCGGAGCCGGCAGGCCGACGCGCCGGCGCATCGGCCGGCTGAGCCAGGGATCGATCACCGCCTCGGCCGGCCAGGTGCCTTCGTTGAGGCCGCCGAGGATCACCAGGTCGACCTGTTGCAGGCGCGCTTCCAGCGGGCCCCAGATGAACAGCCTGGGGTGGCGGCCGAAGCGCGGCCTGACCGCCTGCCCGGTCATCAGGTGATGCAGCAACTCGGGATAATGCGCCGGCGCCAGCGGCTTCAGGTCCGAGGCGGCCGAATGCAGATCGTGGACGAACCGGGCGGCGGCCTCGCCGGCCTCGCCGTCCCAGAGCAGCGCATGGCCGTCCTCGTCCGTGGCCAGCCATTCGGCGAAGCCGATATGCGCGCCCAGCAGGGCTTGCAGGTCGACCTCGGCGGCGCCGGCGCGCCGCGCCAAGTCCTCGCCCGCGGCGGCCAGCGTCTCGAGCAAGCGCAGCGACGGCGCGTCCTCATCGTCCCGGCGCAGCGCCTCGGCCAGGCCCTGGAAGCCAGGGGCCGGCCGGGGCCCGCGCAACGCCGCGCGCTCCAGGCGCCGCACAGCGGCCTTGAAAGCCGCCGCCGGGCGGCCGCCCCGCGCCAGCGGATGTTTCAGCATCGCCAGCAGCGGCACAGGCGCCAGCCGGCTGGCGAAGGCCGTCGCCGCCAGACGCAGGAGGACGCCGGGCGGTGTCGTTTCCAGCGGCACGCCGGCGGAATCGTCGACCTCGATCTGCCAGCGCTCGAGCTCGACGGCGACCCGGCGCGCCAAGGTGCGGTCCGGGGTGATCAGGGCGGCAGTGGCCTCGGGCAGCTCCAGCGTCTGGCGCATCAGCAGCGCGATCGTCGCCGCTTCCTCTTTCGGCCCGGCGCAGTCGATGCGCTCCAGGCCGTCAAGCCCCAGGTCTGCGGCATCGGCGAGATCGCGCCAGCGCTCGGTGCTGGCGGCCGGCCGCAGGGCCTCGCTGAGCAGCCGCCCGCGGCTCCCGGAGGCGCTTTCCAGCGCGGGCCAGAGCCGTATCTGCTCCCGGGTCAGGCCGAATTCGGCGATCAGCTGCTGCAGGCCGTATTGCGGGTGGCTCGGCTCGACCGCCGCCCAGCCGGCCTCGTTGAGTATCTGATCGAGGCCGGGGAGGACCACGGCGCCGCGCGGCAGTGCCGCGACCACACCCAACAATTCGGCAGTGGCCGGGATGCTGCCGGTGGAACCGGCGGCGACGATGCGCTGGTCCGGCGGCGCCTCGCGCCAGCGCTGCGCCAGCCGGCGCAACAGCAGGCCGCGCCGGGCCACCGGATCGAGCCCCCGTTCCGCCGCCAGCAGCTGCTGCCAGGGCGCGGCCAGGACTTGCAGGAATTTCAAGGTCTCCTGCCAGTGCGCGGCGAAGTTCTCGGGCGCGATGCCCTCGAGATCGGCGAGGCCGAGATCCTCGCGCTGCAGCGCATCGAGCAGGCGGGTCAGCTCCTCGGCCAGCTGCACCGCCTGGGCGGCGTCGAGATCCGGGCGGGGCACCCGCACAAGCTCGGCCAGCAACAGGCGCCGGCGCAGCTCCGGAATCGCCGGCGGCAGCTCCAGCTCGTCGCCGCCGAAGCCGGCATCGAAGGCGAGCTCGTCCTCGTCGACGTCGCCCAGCGGCCGCAACCTGGGCAGCAGCATCGCTCGCCCCTCGCCCAGCCTGAGCAGGGTCTCGGCCAGCGCCCGGCAGGCCCGGCGCGTCGGCAGCAGTACGGTAACGGCGGCGAGCGCCAGCGGATCCCCGGCGGCTTCGTCCAGGAGGCCCCGGCCGAGCGCGGCCAGGAACGGCTGGCCGGCCGGGATGGTGAAGACGCCGACCGCCTCGCTCATCGGTCCCGGCCTAACGGCTGAGCGCCCGCTCGGCGGCCGCAAGCGCCGCCGGCGTCTTCAGGTTGAGCCAGGTGCCCTGATGGGGCAGGCCGAAGAGCCGGCCCTCGGTCGCCGCCTTGTCGTAAAGCAGGTTCAGCGAGAACGGCCCGGCGGGCACGTCGGCGAAGAGCTCGGGCCGCAGCACCTGGACGCCGGTGAAGACGAACTCGGCTTCGCCGGCCGGCGGCCGGCGGGCAAGCCGCCCGTCGGAGGCCAGCGCAAAATCGCCGGCGCCCTCGTAGCCGACCGCGGTGGCCCGCGGGTGGAGCAACAAAAGCGCGTCCATGCGCGCCGGATCGAAGGCCTGGGCCAGCCGCTCGAGCGAGTCCCGGCCCGCGTCCAGCCAGAGCGAGATCGCGTTGACGACGAGGAACGGCTTGGCGCCGAGCCGGGGCAGCGCCTTGGCGACGCCGCCGCCGGTATCGAGCAGCCGCGCGCTCTCATCCGAGAAGACGATGCGCGGCGCGCGGCGCGCGGCCAGGTGCCGGCGGATCGCTTCGCCCCGATAATGCAGGTTGACCACCACCGTCTCGATCCCGGCCGCGGCCAAACGGTCAAGCGCCCGGTCGAGAGGGCTGCGGCCGCCGACGGGGAGCAGGCATTTCGGCATTGTCTCGCTGAGCGGCCGCATCCGCGTGCCGAGCCCGGCCGCCAGCACCATCGCCGTTTCGGAAAGCTCGCCCAGCAGAGCCCTCGCGCTCCCGTCGCTCGGGCGCGAGGCCGGCTCGCCGGCCCCGCGCACTATCCTAGAGCGGCACATTTTGCGCTCGCGCCTAAGACAGCGACAAGCCCTGCCCTCATTTCCGACTTGGTCTATAGTGCCTTGCCGCGCGCAGGGGCAGCGCCGGCCACATCGCGGGAGAGACGCGTCAGCGATGCGCGAGATCATCGAGACGCCGGAAGCGGCCTTCCGCCACTACGCCAAGGCGCGGGCGGGCGGCGAATCGCTTCACGCCGTCACCGGCAGCCTGATCAACCGGACCTGGAGCGTCGGCGCAGGGCCGGATTTCGCCCTGCAGTTGGTCGCAGCCCAGTTCGGCGACGAGGTCAATGCCCGCATCGAATTGCTCGGCCGGCGCCTGGCCAACGCGCGGGTGCGCGTGCCGCAGCTGCTCCGCACCGACGATGGGGAGCTGTCGCTGCCCGGGCCGGAAGGCCGACGCTGGCGGCTGCTGACCTGGATCCCCGGGCGCATCCGCCACGCCATCTCGACGCCCGCGGATGCCGCCTCCGCCGCCGCCCTGGTGGCCCGCTTCCACGATGCGCTGTTCAAGTCGCCCGAGGGTCAGGAATTGCCGGTCAGCGACTTCCACGATACCGACCGGCGCTTCGCCGATCTGGCCCGGGCCTTGGAACGCGCTTCCGGCCACCCGCACGAAGCCGAAGTCCGCAGCCTGGCCGAAGAGCTCGAGCGGCGGCTGCAGGTCTGGCGCGGGCGTCATCCGCCGCCGCCGCTGCCGCCGCGCCCCGGGCATGGTGACCTGAAGATCTCCAACATCGTCTTCGAGCCGCACGCCGGCAATGCCCGCGCGCTGATCGACCTCGACACCCTGGGACGCTATCCGCTCGATGCCGAATTGGGCGACGCGCTGCGCTCGTGGTGCAACATCGCCGGCGAGGATCATGCCAGGCCGCGCTTCGACCGCGAGACCTTCGCCGCCGCGATCGAAGGCTACTTCACCACCTCACGCACCGTGACCCGAGCCGAGCGCGCCCAGCTGGTCCACGGCCTGGGGCGGATCACCTTGGAGCTGGTCGCCCGCTTCCTGACCGACGTCATCGAGGACCGCTACTTCGCCTGGGACCCCGCGGTGGCGCCGAGCCGGGCCGAGCACAACCTGTTGCGGGCCAGGGGCCAGCTCGAGCTCGCCCGCCACATCGCCTCGCTGCGCGCCGATCTGGAGGCGATCATCCGCCGCCACCGGCGCTAAGGCCGGAACCCTGGACGCGCCTTTCTCGGCAACCAGGCATCCAGCCACGCCGCCACCGGCCGCACCGCGGGCGCGGCCAGATGCGCTTCGATCAGACGCCAGAGCCGCGGCAGGTGAACCAGATATTCCGGCCGCCCGCGCTGGCGCGCCAGCCGGCTGAAGATGCCGATGACCCGGAAGTGCCGCATCAGCGCCAGGACATGGCACGAGGCGGCGAAGTCCTGGCGGTCGAGATCAGGGAAAGCCGCGAGATAGCGGCCCTGCAGGCTCAGTCGCAAAGCCTCGTCGACGTCGCGGCGCGCGTCCTCGAGCAGGGAAACCAGGTCGTAGGCGGGCGGACCGAGGCCGGCATCCTGAAAGTCGAGCAGGCCGCAGGCGGCGATGCCGGACCGTTCGGGCAGATGCACCAGGTTGCCGACGTGATAGTCGCGCAGCAGCAGCGAGATCGGACCGCCATAGGCCGCCGGCAGAGTTTCCGCCCAGGCCTGGCGGAAGGCCGGCAGCGCCGCCGGCAGCACCACCTCGGCGAACAGCATCACCTGATCGAGGAAGGTCGCGGCATCATAACGGGGCAATGATCCGGCGCCGGCAACATCGAAATTGCGGTGCAGGTGGATCAGCACGTCGACCGCCAGTTCGTAAAGCGGCGCCGCGGGCGCGCCGGCGTCCAAGCGCCGCGCGAACAGGGCGTCGCCGAAGTCCTCGAGCAGCAGCAGGCCCGCCGTGCGCCGCTCGGCCAGCAGCTGCGGCGTCGACAGGCCGAGGGCGGCGAGCCGGGCGCCGACGTCGATGAAGGCGGCGAGCGCGGCATCGGCCGGGGCCACCATCAGGACCGCGCTTTCACCGCCGCGTCGCAGCCGGAAATAGCGGCGGCCAGAGGCGTCACCCGCCAGCGCCTCGCGCGCCGCCCCCGACCAACCGGCGGCAGCGAGGAGGGCGGCGATGTCGGCCGCGCTCACCGCGCCGGTTCCGCCAACGCCCCGGCCAGGTCCCGGGCGCGCGGGCCCCCGGCCCGCCAGACGAGCCGCCGGCGCTCGTCCGAATTGAGCGGCTCCAGGCGCATTTCCAGGCAGTCGGCGGGCACCAGCGGGCCCAGCCGCTCCGGCCACTCGATCAGGCTGATGGCCTCGGCGAAGGCCTCGTCGATGCCCAGCTCCAGGGCTTCCTCGGCCGCCTTCAGCCGGAACAGGTCGAAATGCCAGACTTCGCCCGCCGCCGTTGGATAGGTCAGCACCAGGTTGAAGGTCGGGCTCGGTACCTCTTCGCCGATGCCCAGGGCCTCGATGATGAGGCGCACGAGCGTGGTTTTGCCGGCGCCGAGCGGCCCGGCCAGTCCGACCACATCGCCAGGGCGAAGCCTGGCGGCCAGCCGCCGGGCCAGCACCGCCGCCGCCGCCAGGTCGGCGACCATGATCTCGCCCTCCGCCGTCCGCCGCCGCTTCGCCATCCGGCGGTTGTACGCCGCCGGGAATTCGGCGGCAACCAAGCCGCCGTGACACGGCCGGGAAAACGCGCTATGCCACTGACCGAGCCAACCGCGGGAGAGCCGCTACCCATGTCCCTGCGTGAAATCGACACTTCCGGCGAGCCCGTCAACGCCCGGTCCGTTGCCGCGGCGCCGTCGAAGTTCTCTCGCTTCCGCCGCCTGCTGACGGCACCGCAGCTGTCGTTCCTGATGGAGGCGCACAACGGCATCTCGGCGAAGATCGTCGAAGAAGCCGGCTTCGAGGGCATCTGGGCCTCGGGCCTGACGCTCTCGGCCTCGCTCGGCGTGCGCGACCGCAACGAGGCTTCCTGGACCCAGGTCCTCGACGTCCTGGAGTTCATGGCCGACGGCACCTCGATCCCGATCATGCTGGACGGCGATACCGGCTACGGCGATTTCAACAACTTCCGGCGTCTGGTCCGCAAGCTCTGCCAGCGCGAGATCGCCGCCGTCTGCATCGAGGACAAGCTGTTCCCCAAGACCAATTCGTTCATCGGCTCCGAACGCCAGCAGCTGGCGCCGCTCGACGAGTTCTGCGGCAAGATCAAGGCCGGCAAGGACAGCCAGCCGCAAGGCGATTTCTCGATCGTCGCCCGGGTCGAGGCACTGATCGCCGGCTGGGGCCTGGACGAGGCGCTGCGGCGCGCCGCAGCCTATCACGAGGCCGGCGCCGACGGCATCCTGATCCATTCGCGCAAGGCCAGCGCCGACGAGATCCTGCGGTTCGCCGAGGCCTGGGGCAACCGCGCCCCGGTCGTCATCGTGCCGACCAAATACTACGCTACGCCGACGGAGAAATACCGCGCGGCCCGGATCTCCATGGTCATCTGGGCCAACCACAACCTGCGCGCCGCGATCAACGCCATGCGCGAGACCAGCGAGCGCATCTTCCGCGAGCAGAGCCTGCTCGAGACCGAGGGTCGCGTCGCCTCGGTCGACCAGATCTTCGAGCTCGCCGGCGAGACCGAGATGGAGACGGCGGAACAGCGCTATCTGCCCGGCGCCGCCGAGGAGGCGCGGGCCATCCTGCTGGCGGCGAGCCGCGGCTCGGCCCTCGGCGCGCTCACCGCCGAGGTGCCCAAATGCATGCTGGATATCCGCGGCGAGCCGCTGTTGCGGCGCTTGGCCCGCGCGCTCAATACCTGCGGCATCAAGGACATCTCGGTCATCGTCGGCTACAAGCCCGAGGCGGTCGACCTGCTGAATGTGCGCAAGCACGTCAACGAACGCTACGACTCGACCGGCGAGGTCGCCTCGCTGGCCGTGGCGGAGGCAATGCTTGAGGGGCGCTGCCTGATCTCCTACGGCGACATCCTCTGTCGCGAGTACATCATCGACCTGGCGCTGCAGGCGCCTGCCGACGTGGCCGTGGTGGTCGACGGCGCGCGCCCGCGCCGGGACGACGCGTCGGTCAAAGGCACAGGCGACCTGGTCCGCTGCTCCAAGCCCTATACCGGCAACTACCTGGAGGACGAGGGCGCGGTCCTGGAGCACTGCCTGGTCGACGGCGAGGACGGCGCGGTGCACGGCGAATGGATCGGGCTGGCCGCCCTCAGCGACGCCGGCGCCGAGCTGGTGCGGGCGGAGATCGCCGCGATGCGCCAGGAGGGCGTGTTGGAGCGGGCGGACATGCCGGAGCTCTTCAACCGGCTGATCGCCCGCGGAATCAAGCCGCAGGTCATCTATACCGCGGGCAACTGGCTCGACGTCAACGATGCCTTCGATCTGGCGCAGGCCCGCAACTTCGCCTGAGCCGATGGCAAACGACGAGCACCGGCGCCTCCTGCTGACCCCCGGGCCGCTGACCACCTCGCGGACGGTGCGCGAGGCGATGCTGCGCGACTGGGGTTCGCGCGACGACGATTTCATCGCCCTGAACCGGCGGGTTCGCGGGCGCCTGCTGGAAATCGCCGGCGGCGGCGAGGCGCACACCTGCGTGCCCCTGCAGGGCAGCGGCACCTTCGCCGTCGAGGCCATGCTGACCACCCTGGTGCCGCCGCAGGGCAGGATACTGATCCTGGTGAACGGCGCCTATGGCCGGCGCATGGTGGCGATCTGCCGACGCGCCGGCCGCGCCGTGATCATGCACGAGACCCCTGAAGACACCATACCCGATCCCGCCGACGTGGCCCGAATCCTGCGCGCCGACGCAGGCATCGGCCATGTCGCCATGGTCCACTGCGAGACCACTTCCGGCATCCTCAACCCGTTGACGGCGATCGCCAAGGTGGTCGCCGAGGCCGGCCGGCCGCTGCTGGTCGACGCCATGAGCGCCTTCGGGGCGCTGCCCTTGGATCTGCAAGAGACGCCGATGCAGGCCGTGGCGGCCTCGGCCAACAAGTGCCTGCAGGGGGTCCCGGGCCTGGCCTTCGTGATCTGCGATGCCGGGGCGCTGAGGACGGCCGCCGGCAACGCCGCCTCGCTCAGCCTCGACTTGAGCGACCAGTGGCAGGCCATGGACGGGAACGGGCAATGGCGCTTCACGCCGCCGACGCATGTCATCGCCGCGCTGGCCCGCGCCCTGGACGAACACGCCGCCGAGGGCGGCAGCCCGGCCCGCCTCGCCCGCTATCGCCGCAACTGCGAGGTCCTGGTCGAGGGCATGCGCGAGCTCGGCTTCGCCCCCTATCTCGACCCGGCGCTGCAGGCGCCGATCATCGTCACCTTCCTGTTGCCGCAGGCCCCCTGCTTCGACTTCCAGCGCTTCTACGACGGCCTCAACAGGCGGGGCTACGTGATCTATCCGGGCAAGCTGACCGCGGTCGACAGCTTCCGCCTCGGCTGCATCGGCGATCTCGACGAGGGCGACATGCGCGGCGCGATCGAGGCGGTGCGCGAGACCCTGGTCGAGATGCAGGTGCGCCTCAGCGCCTGAGCTCCTGGCAGACGGCATGGCCGAGCAAGCAAGCGAAACCGACGTCGCCATCATCGGCACCGGTCCGGTCGGCCTGTTCGCGGTCTTCGAGCTGGGCATGCTGGAGATGCGCACCGTACTGATCGACGCCCTGGCCGATCCGGGCGGCCAGTGTGCCGCGCTCTATCCGGAGAAGCCGATTTACGACATCCCCGGCTATCCGCGGATCGCCGCCGGCGAGCTGATCGCGCAGCTCAAGGAACAGGCGCGCCCCTTCGCCCCCGAATTCCGCCTCGGCCGGTGCGTCACCGGCCTCGCCGAGCGGTCCGGCGGCGGCTGGCGGCTGCGCGATGATCACGGCGACGTACTCGATGCGAAGGCGGTGGTCATCGCCGCCGGCGGCGGCGCTTTCGGCCCGAACCGGCCGCCGCTTCCCGGCATCGAGATCTACGAAGGACGAAGCGTGCATTACTCCGTCGGCCGGCGCGAGGACTTTCGCGGCAAGCGTCTGGTCATCGCCGGCGGCGGCGACAGCGCCGTCGACTGGGCGCTGTCGCTGGCCGGGCTGGCCGCGCGGATTTACGTCGTCCATCGCCGCCAGCGTTTCCGCGCGGCGCCCGACAGCGTCTCGCGCCTGCACACGCTGGCAGCCGCAGGCGAAGGGGTGGAACTGGTGATCCCCTACCAGCTGGCCGGCCTAGAGGGCCGCGACGGGCGGCTCGAGGCGGTCGAGGTGGCGACCCTGGAGGGCGAGAAGCGCCGGCTCGAGGCCGATGCCCTGCTCGCTTTCTTCGGCCTGGCGATGGAGCTTGGGCCGCTCGCCGACTGGGGCCTCGAGATCGAGCGGGGCCAGATCATCATCAACCCGGCGACCGCCGAAAGCAGCCGTCCCGGCATCTTCGCCGTCGGTGATATCGCCGGCTATCCCGGCAAGCTGAAGCTGATCCTGACCGGATTCGCCGAGGCGGCGCAGGCGGCGCACGCGATCCACCGGATCGTCTATCCGCAGCGGGCGTTACACTTCGAATATTCGACGATGAAGGGCGTCCCCGGCCGCGAGTGAAGCGCGGCCGGCAGCCGGCCGCTCAGGCGGGGCGCCGGGCACGGGCGCCGAGGGCGTCATAAGTGGCGTATTTGTAGGCGTCGGAAAGCGTCGGGTAGTTGAAGCAGGTCTGGATGAAGAGCTCGGCCGTGGCCCCGGTCAGCAACGCCGTAAGGCCGACATGCACCAGCTCGCTCGCCTGCTCGCCGATGACGTGCACGCCCACCAGCTTCATGTCCGCGCCTTCGAACAACAGCTTCAGGAAACCGCTTTCCTCGCCGATGATCTCGCCGCGCGCATTATCGGCGAAGCGGGCGACGCCGGCGACGTAGTCGGCGCCGCGCCCGCGCAGGCCCTCCTCGGTCTCGCCGGCCATCGAGCATTCGGGGATGGTGTAGACGCCATAGGGGAGGATCGGCGCCAGCGCCGTCTTGTACCTGAGATCGAAGGCATGAACCATCGCCACCCGTGCCTGCTCCATCGAGGTCGAGGCCAGCGCCGGAAAACCGATGACATCGCCGACGGCGTAGACGTGCGGCAGCGAGGTCTGGTAGTGGGCGTCGACCTTGACGGCGCCGCGGCCCGCGGTCTCGATGCCGACCCTTTCCAGGCCCAGGCCGTCGGTGTTGCCGGCCCGGCCGACGGCGGCGAGGACGGCGTCGGCAGTGATCACGGTGCCGGAGGCGAGCCGCGCCCTGAGCAGATCGCCGGGCTCGATCCGTTCGATACTGTCTTCAAGGTAGAGCTTGATGCCGAGGTCCTGCATGGAGCGGGCCAGCGCCTCGGAGATCTGGCCGTCCATGAAGTGGAGCAGCCGGCTGCGGCCCTCGACCAGGCTGACCTCGAGGTCGAGCGCCGCGAACATGCAGGCGTATTCCGAGCCGATGACGCCGCCGCCAGCGATGACCAGGGACGACGGCAGGGTACCGATGCCCAGGATGGTGTCGGAATCGAAGACGCGAGCGTCCTCGAAAGGCAGCTCAGCCGGCCGGTGCGGGCGCGAGCCGGTGGCGATCAGGATCACCTCGCCGCCGATCGCAAGGGTCTCGGCGCCGGGCCGCGTGATTTCGAGCCTGTGCGGGTCGACGAAGGCGGCGCGGCCGCGCAGCAGTTCGACGCCGTGGCGCTCGAGGTTGCGGCGGACCCGCTCGCGCTCGCTCTCCGCGACCCGGCGGGCACGGTACAGGAAGTCCTGGGCGCTGACCTTGTCGCGCAACCGGACATCGATGCCGTAGAGGCCGCGGTGGCGGAAGCCGGTCAGGTGCAGCGCCGTTTCGCGAAGCGTCTTCGAGGGCAGGGTGCCGGTGTTGGCCGCCGCCCCGCCCAGCACCTCTGCCTTCTCGACCAGGGCCACCGACTTGCCGAAATAGGCGGCCTGGACCGCGCCCTTCTCCCCGGCGGGGCCGGAGCCGATGACCACGAGGTCGTAGTGCTTGGTCATGAAGATGTCGTCGGAATGTGGTCCCGCGCCCGTGGCGGTTGCCGGAGCTTAGACCATCCGCCGCGAGGGCACCATCGGATGCGCTCAAGCCCGGCCCGCGTCGTCTAGCCAGCGGCGGTCCGCCCTTCTATCCTGCGGCACGGGCGAAGGCCGCCCCGAACGAAACAGCAAGGAAGCGCCATGACCGCACTGCCCCAGGTCGACGACGTCAACGTCGAGGTGAAGGACTTCGTCGCCGTCGTCGAGATCGCCCGCCCGCCACACAACTTCTTCGACTTCGCGCTGATCGGCAATCTCGCCACCATCTTCGAGGCGTTGCAAGAGCGCGCCGACTGCCGCGCCATCGTGCTCTGCGCCCAGGGCAAGTCGTTCTGCGCCGGCGCCAATTTCGGCGACGGCTCGGACGCCGCGGTCCAGGGCGCGGCCGTCGGCGGCGGCCTGGGGCTGGCCCTGGTGGCCGACTTCCGCGTCGCCTGCCCCGAGGCCCGCTTCGTCGCCAATTTCACCCGCCTCGGCTTCCATCCGGGCTTCGGCCTGACCACCACGCTGGCGGAAGTGATCGGCCCGACCAAGGCGGCGCTGATGTTCTATACCAGCCGGCGGATCAAGGGAGACGAGGCGCTTGAGATGGGCCTCGCCGACGTGCTGGTGCCGCAGGACCAGGTGCGCGGGGCGGCGGTGGCGCTGGCCCGCGAGATCGCCGAGAACTCGCCGCTCGGCGTCGTCGCCACCCGCGCCACCATGCGCGCCGGCCTCGCCGAGCGGGTCAAGGCGGCGACCGATCACGAATTGGAACTGCAGGACAAGCTGCGCGCCACCGAGGACTTCAAGGAAGGCGTCAAGGCCATGGCCGAACGCCGCCTGCCCGACTTCCAGGGGCGGTGAGGGGCCGCCCTCCCACAGAGGCGCGCCGGCCTTCTGCCGTCCAAGTTGATCCGGAACGGGTTCGGGCAAGTCCTGCGCCAGTCGCGCCACCGAACCGCTCGGCATCGGCAGTCAACAGCTCGCGAGGGCTTAACAGCCGACATTCGGCGCTCGTGGCCGCTTCAGCAATCACACGACCTATCGTCGGAAGACATTCCCGCTCATTCTTCCAGTGTTTGTCCAATACCTGTATCTTTTGCGGAGAAGAGATCAGGGGCACGAAATTCGGTAATGCTTGATCGTTTCAGCAGATACCTCCTGACATTGCGGCAAACGCCGCTGGGGGAGCATACGGAGTTTACCGGCCGCTCGGCTCTGGAGGAGTTGCTGAACGCGTTCGCCGCGGCGACGACGAGCGGCCGCGTCACGGTCCAGCACGAGCCCAAGCGCGCGCCGGACAAGGGGGCACCGGATTTCAAGATAACCCGCCAAGGCATGATCCTTGGCTATGTCGAAACCAAGCCGGTCGGCGAGAACCTGGACCGGGTTCTGAAATCCGAGCAGATCGCGAAGTACAAGAGCCTCTCGCAGAACATCATCCTGACCGATTACCTGCACTTTGTCTGGATCAACAAGGACGGCCTCCAGCGCGAGTCGCTCTGCCACGCCACCGATCTCGAAAACCGAAGATTCCGGCCACGCGAGGATCGCGCCGGGGCGGTCGGCGGGCTGTTGGAAGCGTTCTTCTCGACCGCTCCCGAAGGCATCGGCCGCGCCCAGCGGCTCGCGCTCGCGCTCGCCACGCGCAGCAGGCTGCTGCGAGACCATCTGGGCGAGGAACTGGTGCGGCAGGAGCGCGAGCACAAAGGAGCCCGGCTCTACGGGCTCTATCAGATCTTCCGCGACCAGGTCTTCAACGAGCTGACATTGAAGGAATTCGCCGACGCGTTCGCGCAGATGCTGGCCTATGGCCTGTTCCTCGCGCGGCTCAACTCCGATTCCGAGCCGGTGACGCTGCACAACGCGCGGGAACACGTGCCGGGCTCGTTCCGGCTGATCCGCGAGCTCGTCGACTTCCTGACCGAGCTCGAGAAAGACGAGTACCGCGACGTGCGCTGGGTGGTCGAGGAGGTGCTGTCCATCGTCAATGGCCTGAACCTCGCGGCCATCCACGAGGACCTGTCGTTCCGGCAGCGCAAGGCGATCAGCCGCAAGGTGCGGGCGGCGGACGAGGAAGAGCACCGGCTGTTTGAGCGCGACCCGTTCATCTATTTCTACGAGGACTACCTGAAGGCCTACGACCCGGCGACGCGCAAGGGCCGGGGCGTCTACTACACGCCGCCGCCGGTCGTGAACTTCATCGTGCGCGCGGTGGACGACATCCTGAAAGACACGTTCGGCATCCGCGACGGCCTCGCCGACCACCGGCGCGTCACCGTCCTCGACTTCGCCTGCGGCACCGGCACGTTCATCCTGGAGGTATTTCAGCGCGTCTTCGATAACATCGGCGGGCCCGAAGCCGGCCGCGCCGACCTGATGGTGCGCGAGCATTTCCTGAAGAACATCTTTGGCTTCGAGTACCTGATCGCGCCCTACACCATCGCCCACCTGAAGCTGTCGCAATATCTGAAGGACCAAAAGCACGGGCTAAAGGATGACGAGCGCCTGCAGGTGTTCCTGACCAACACGTTGGAGCCGATCGAACCTCAAGCGAACCTGTTGCTTCCCGCGGTCAGCGCCGAAGTCGAGGCTGCTCAACGGGTCAAGGAGCAGCCGATCTTGGTCATTACTGGGAATCCCCCTTACTCGGCTCATTCGAAGAACACAGGAGCATGGATTACCGCCGCCATCGAACCCTACAAGATGGTCGACGAAAAGCATTTTGGAGAGAGGAAGCATTGGCTCCATGACGATTACGTCAAGTTCATCAGGTTCGCACAGCTGAAGATGGACGCCGTCGAAGAGGGCGTCGTCGGCGTTATCACGAACCATTCATGGCTTGATAATCCAACCTTTCGAGGCGTGCGCCAGTCGTTGATGCGCAGCTTCGAACAGATTTACGTTCTAGATCTGCACGGCAACTCCAAAAAGAAGGAGCACGCGCCCGACGGCTCGAAGGATGAAAATGTCTTCGACATCGAGCAAGGCGTTGCGATCAGCCTTTTCGTGAAGAAGCCCGGCTTGGAGCAGGGCGTATGGCGTGGCGACCTTTGGGGGAATCGGCTTGCAAAATACCAAGCAGTGGCCAGCAGTTCTTTCGACCGCTTCGGTTGGAAAGAGCTGGAGGTCGAATCGCCTCAGTATCTGTTTAAATCTCTAGGATCTCGTAAAAATTCGCAAGCCTACAAAAAGTATTGGGGGATCCCAGATGTGCTTCCTGAAAATACTCCTGGCATAATCACCGCACGTGATCGATTTTCTATCGCGTTTAATCCTGCGGAACTGGGCCAACGAGTGTCTAGATTAATTGATCCAAGGAATACAGACAAAGCTCTGCGTGACGAGTATAAGATCAAAGATACGCGCGGCTGGTCGCTGTCACAGGCCCGGGCAGCCCTTCGGAATCGGCCAGGTTGGAAAGAGGCCATACGATTGATTCTCCAGACACCGTTTGATTGTCGCTACGTTGCCCACGATATTCGCCTGATCGATTGGGGCCGCTGGGGTTTTACCTCTCGTCTGTCGAAAGACGAACTAGGGCTTTGTCTTCCTCGCAAAATCGACATCCAGAGGCCCTGGGAACACGTCTTTGTGGCGAAGAAGTTCATTTCACATCATGCCGTTTCGATGAAAGAGGTCAACTACTACTTCCCGTTAGCCATAGATGGCCATGAAAACCTTTCGCCCGACTTCCGCTTTTTCCTCGACTCCCGTTACGAGCACCACTACGCCCCCGAAGAAATCCTCGGCTATATCTACGCCGTGCTGCACGCGCCGAGCTATCGCGCGCGCTATACCGAATTCCTGCGCATCGATTTTCCGCGCGTGCCGTTTCCGAAGAAGGCGGACGACTTCGAGGCCCTGTCGGGCCTCGGCTGGGCGCTCGTGCAAGCGCATCTGCTGCGCGAGCTGCCGCGTCGCGGCTTGGCCGAGTATCACGAGAAAGGCGACCACACCGTGGAGGCGGTGCGCTATTCGCCCCAGGAGCAGGCCATCCACATCAACAAGACGCAATGCTTCCGGCCCGTGCCGCCCGACGTCTGGGACTTCCACATCGGCGGCTATCGCGTGCTCGACAAGTACCTCAAGTCGCGCAAGGGCCGGACGCTCGGGCTCGACGAGATCGATCACGTCGGCGCGGTCGCCGACTGCCTCGCCTTCACCATCGAGCAGATGGCGGCGATCGACGCCGCGTACCGGGCGGCCTTCAAAGTTGGGGATAAGTCCAAATCGGCTCTCGCCTCCGAGCCCCACTAGATGTATGATCGGCGCACTTGGCCACCACCAGATAGATGGTCGCATGGCGCGCACGGCACAATCGGACTTTCTCGAGAGCGAGCCGCAGCCCGATCTGTTCGGCGCCGAGGCCGCTCCCGCCTATCGCCCCGACCCCGACAAGGTGCGGGCGCGGCTCCACCGGATTCTCGCCGAAGCGAAGGCCGCGCGGACCTTGCCGTGGGAGCCTGCCCGCGTCTCGCTCTATCGAACCATCTTCCCGCAAATGAGCCTTTGGCTGCCCGACGACGAGGCCAACCAGTTGCGCCTTGAGTTCGAGACGGAAATGGCGCGCTTCAACGCCGTCTAACCCAATCGGCCGATCTGGGGAGGCGAGCCGAACCTGCCCAACTCCAAGCTTAATACCGATAATACTCGGGCTTGTAGGGGCCCTCGGTGCTGACGCCGATGTACCTGGCCTGCTCAGGCGAGAGCTCGGTCAGCTTGGCGCCGAGCCTGCCGAGGTGCAGCCGCGCCACCTTCTCGTCCAGGTGCTTGGGCAGGGTGTAGACCTGGTTGCCGTACTGATCGGCGTTGCGCCAGAGCTCGATCTGCGCCAGCACCTGGTTGGTGAACGAGGCGCTCATCACGAAGCTCGGGTGCCCGGTGGCGCAGCCCAGGTTGACCAGGCGGCCTTCGGCCAAGAGGATGATCCGCTTGCCGTCCGGGAACTCGACCTCGTCGACCTGCGGCTTGACGTTGTGCCAGGGCAGGTTCCTGAGCGCGTCGACCTCGATCTCGGCGTCGAAGTGGCCGATGTTGCAGACGATGGCGCGGTCCTTCATCGCCCGCATGTGGTCGATGCTGATGATGCCGGTGTTGCCGGTGGCGGTGACGAAGATGTCGGCCGAGGCGGCGAACTCGTCCATGGTCGCCACCTGATAGCCTTCCATGGCCGCCTGCAGGGCGCAGATCGGGTCGATCTCGGTGACCACGACGCGCGCGCCCTGGCCGCGCAGGCTGGCGGCGCAGCCCTTGCCGACGTCGCCGTAGCCGCAGACCACCGCCACCTTGCCGGCCAGCATCACGTCGGTCGCCCGCTTGACGCCGTCGACCAGGCTCTCGCGGCAGCCGTACAGGTTGTCGAACTTCGACTTGGTCACGGAATCGTTGACGTTGAACGCCGGCACCTTCAGCGTCCCGGCCTTGGCCATGTCGTAGAGCCGATGCACGCCGGTCGTGGTCTCCTCGGACAGGCCCCTGACGCCGTCCATCAACTGCGGGTACTTCTCGTGCATGACCAGGGTCAGATCGCCGCCGTCGTCGAGCAGCATGTTCGGCTTCCAGTCCGGATCGCCGATGATCGAGCGGTCGACGCACCACCAGTACTCCTCCTCGCTCTCGCCCTTCCAGGCGAACACCGGGGTGCCGCCGGCGGCGATGGCGGCGGCGGCGTGATCCTGGGTCGAGAAGATGTTGCAGGAGGACCAGCGGACCGCGGCGCCCAGCGCCTTCAAGGTCTCGATCAGCACCGCGGTCTGGATGGTCATGTGCAGGCAGCCGACGATGCGCGCGCCCTTGAGCGGCTGCTCGCCGCCGTACTCCTCGCGCAAGGCCATCAGCCCGGGCATCTCCGTCTCGGCGATGGCGATCTCGCTGCGGCCCCATTTGGCCAGGGAAATGTCGGCAACCTTGTAGTCTGTCGACTGGCTCATCGTCGGCTCCTGAAACTGGGGGATCGTGCGCTAAGCGGCGGCACCGGACCGGCCGGCGTCATAGCAACCGCCGCCCCGAGAGGCAAGCATAAAGAAATCTTTATGTCTTTATTTTACCCGCGCCGCCTGGCGGCGCAAGGGCCGCGATATACGCGGCATACTTATTGCGGCGCACAAGTGTCATAGTTAACCGAAGGCCAACAGCGGCGAAAGCGCAACGGCGCCAATGGGTTGGCAGCTGCCTTTGGGGTTCCTTAATGCGGTTCCTTAAACCCGTGCCAGCGGGCCGTGTGCCATAGTTACTGGAGGCATCGGGCCAACAGTGAAAAGGCGCGCGGGTACAATGACTTACTCGGCATCTAGCTGTCCATTGGCGCCTGAGAGCCAGCGATTAAGGAACCGCATTAAGGAACCATTAAGGAACCCGCTTCGAAGGCCCTTCAAAGTGGTTTTGGCGGGCTGTGAGCAGGCGGTCCGGTGCCGGCGATCGCTATTCAGGCAGCGGCACTTGTGTGACAGCATCTAGCAACTGATCAATATTCGCGTCGAGGTCCGGCGAAAGGCTCGCCGCCGCCAACTTAACCACCGTGTTGTCTTCGAAAACGGCCCGCGAATTGGCGATGGCCTCCGCCATTCTGGCGGCCACCCTTATCATCCGACTGAGGTAGTAGGAAAAAACGAGCATGCCTTGGTACGTCGTGAGGGCGCCAGCACCACGCGCAAGCCTGCGCTCAACATAGGCGTCGGCCTCGCTAAACGCCTGCCTCTTCAGCAACTCCAAGAAACGTTCATCGGCACCAACAACGCTGTCATCGACGCCGGCATCGTACTTCGCTATGACTGAGCCGATCCCACTGCCCATGCGGCCGGTTAAGAGCCACGTCAGGTCCAACCCGACCGCATCCAACCGCACCAGGTGCTCGACGCCTGGCCGACGCTTGCCAGCCAAATAATCGATCAGCGTCCGGTAGGGGATGTGAGCCTCGTCAGCAAATTCGCGGATCGACCGGCCGCGAAATTCGATGAACGACCTCAACCGGGCGCCGGTGCCATCGGTGTGAGTCTTTCGCTTCATTGAGCGTCCATGGCATCACGATTGTTGATTTAGGCGTCCATTGCCTGTATCATGTCCATATGAGACAGAATTTAGCACATCGGGCCGACCTGCCAAACGAGCCCGACCCTGTGCCGGGGACCAGGTTGTACTATTACATCCGGGCTTGCTTCGTCGCCAAGGGTGACTCACTCACAGCCTACTGCCGCCGCAACGGGATTTTCCGGGAGAACGCGAGAGACGCATTGGTCGGGATATGGAACGGGCCTGCGGCCGTCGAGCTTCGGCGAAAGCTCCTCCAGGCGGCGGAGAGCGACGCATGAGCGCAGCCCCGGAGCGACGACTGACAACCCCACAGTTCGCCAAGTTGGCGGGCATCTCACGGCGCAGGGCCACGGAAGTAACGCGAGAGTGCGCCGGCGGCGGCTCCTGGCGCGGCCACCGGCTCCAGGTCAGGGCTGAGACCGGGCACAGGTGCCAAGGCGGCATCGCTTGGTTCGTCGTTCTGGCCAGCCTGCCGGCCGAGCTGCGAGCGCGGGCGCTTGCGCTGTGGCCGGGACTCGCGGCGCCGGCTGCATCGTCGCTGCCCATGCCCGTGGCGGCGGAAAGCGCACCGAACGCGGCGCCGGCCGCGCCGCTCGTGCGGCCCCGCAAGCCGCGCGCCAACAAGGGCACGCCGCTCTGCTATATCTCGCGCGCGTGGGACGCGGCCATGAAGCACGTCCCGCACGGCCGCAAGGCGGAGATCAGGGACATCATGCTGCGCGAGGCACGCTCGCTTTGGGCGGCGGACCTGGCCGGCGCGCGTGACGTGGCAAACCTGGCACTCATCAAGTTGATGGAGATCACCAGGGCGGCCGGCTTCACCGGCAGCGAGGAAGAGCTTGAGCGCATCTGCCAACTGCCCCGTCACTTCGTGCGGCGCGAGCGCAAGAAGGGGCTCGCCGTCGCGCGCTATCGGAAGGACCGCAAGGCGCACGTCGACCGCCGGCGGCGCATCAGGCGCGACTACACCGACCTCAGGCCCGGCGAGCTGATCATCGGCGATGTGCACCCGGTCGACGTGCTCTACGAGCGCGACGATGGCAGCAGCGCAACAATGAAGTTGATCGGCTGGCTCGACGCCCGCAGCAACTACTTCGTTGGCCTTCCCGCCCCTTTGCCGCCCGGCCGGGGCATCCGCATGGCCCATGTGGCCTATAGCTTCGCGCGGTTGATCACCGACGAAGAGTTCATGCCGGCGCTGCTCTATCTTGACAACGGGAAAGAGTACGGCGCGACCTGGACCGACTTCGCCGAAGCCGCCATGAAGCTTGTCGGCACCACGCCGCTATGCGGCATCAACGACAGCGCGACCCGCCGCGTCGTTAGGTCGCTGCCCTACAACGCGCAGGCCCGGAAGATCGAGCCCATTCACCGGGTGCTTGAGCAGGTCTTCCGCTCGATGCAGGGCTACATCGGCGGCAACCGCATGGCCAAGAAGACGCACAACGTCGGGGAGGTCACTCGGCCGTTTGGCGACGCCTATGCGACCTTCAACGAAATTCTGGATCGCATCAACTACGCCAACACCCGCCGATCCGACGCTTTGGGCGGCGCCCGGCCCTGCGACCTGTGGGCCGAGCGCGAGCGGTTGCAGGTCGACTTCCTCGAGCTGCAAACCACGTTCGCCCGCCGGGTGAAGCGTCAGCTCAAGACCCGCACGTTCACGCTCGACGGCGCCACCTATTACCACGAGGCGATCGCCGCCCGGCCCGACCTGGATTGGGTCTGGGTCTATGCCCCGATCTTCGGCGACAAACGGTTGATCCGAGTGCACGACGACGACGACGCCTTTCTCTGTCATGCGAGCCTCGACGAAAGGTTCGCGGTGCGCGACCCGGCGGGCGCCTTAGAGAGCGCGCGGGGTGCCACGATCGACCGCGCCGCCATCCGGCAGCTCCAAGCCGAGACCGACGACATCGACATCAGCGCGCGCATGCGCGCCTTCGTCGAGCTCAACCGGCCGCTGCTGACGGCCGGCCCGACGGCCGACAGGATCACGCTCACCGGCGAGCACGGCCGCGCGGCCGAGGATCTGCGGCGGCTCGCCCGTGGCAAGCCCTCGCTGGCGCTGGCGGCGCCGGCCCGCACGGCCGAGGACGAAGAGGCCGAGGCGGACGCCTTTCATGACCGCATTCTCGAAAACACCCTTCGTGAGCGAGGCGCACGATGACGGACAAGGTCCCCGAGCTGCATGTCGTGGAGCGCGCGGCCAACCCCGAGTGGGTCGAAATGCCGCTGTCCCGCCGCATCGTCAACATCGTCCGGTCGTGCAGCGCCGAGCGGGAAATTGCGCTGATTGTCACGGCGCCCGGCCTGGGCAAGACCGTCGCCCTCGAAAAATGCGCGGCCGAGCTTCCGAACGTGGTCATGGTGACGCTCTGCCGCGCGTCCGGCTCGCTGCGCGGCGGACTTTTAGAGATCGCGCATGCTTTGGCCAGGCACCCGGATTTCAGGCACCTGCTCAACATCCGCCCGGCACACTACACAAATGTCACCTCATTGTGGTTGGGGGTGATGAATGCGTTGGAAGCGGCGCAGCAGGGCAGCACCTTTCATTCGGCCCAGCCCGTCTTGGTCGTCGACGAAGCGCAGGCCGCATGTCTCGATCTCCTGGAAACCTTGCGCTCACTTTACGATCGTGGGTTCTGTAGCCTCGTCATCGCCGGCAACCACAACTTCCGGACCGACAGGCTCGACGCGCTGCTCTCGCGCCTGGACCATGACGTCAATCGCCTCGTCCCGGCGGCCGAGGACGTGGCCGCCTTCTGCCGCGCCTATGGGGTGACGGTGCCGAAATCGCGCCAGCTGTTGCGCCAGGTCGCCGACGTTCGCGGCATTCGTGGCGTCCATCAGGCACTGCGCCGGGCGCGCGCCGGCGGCGGCGGCGCTGCGCTGTCGCCGGCGGCGATCGAGGCGGCGATCAAGAGCATGAGGTTCGCGGCGTCCGAGGTATGGGAGCGCCAGCGGGGCAAGCGATGATCGACAAGACGAAGATCGCGCTTCTACACATCGCCAAGGCCCGGCTCGGCCTGTCGGACGGCGCTTACCGCGATTGCCTGCGCCACGTCGCCGGCGTCGCCAGCTCGACGGAGCTGGACGAGCACGGCTTCGAAGTTCTGATGAGGCACTTCACCCGGCGCGGCTTCGTCTCCGACTACCGGGCGCGCGGCTTCGGCGAGCGGCCCGGCATGGCCTCGTTCAAGCAGGTCAACCTGATCCGCCGGCTGTGGGCCGAGGCCACCGACGATGAGGGCGATGACCTCACGCTCGGCCGCTGGATGGAGCGCCGCTTCGGCGTCGCCGCCCTGCGCTTCGCCGACCAGCGCCAGGCGCAGAAGATCATCGCCGCCTTGAAGAACTGGACCCGGCGCAAGCGCGAGAAGGCGGCCGAGCAGGGCGAGGCGCAACCCGTCGCGTGAGGGAGAGCGAGTTGGACGACATCGACATCATTATAAAGAGCATCGAAGGCGCCTTGGAGAAGCTGGCGGCCGGCGGGATGACGCCGCCCTTCGTCTTCGTCGCCGCCAGCCGCCACGGCGATCTCTTCGCCGTGCGCTGCCGCCAGGGCGAGGACGGCCGCCTCAGTTACGAGCCCCTGGCCGTGCGTTCCGAGACGCCGGGCTCGTGCCTGCCGGTCACATGCATGGTGATCGACCGGGCCGGCAGGGCGGCGCGCCTGGTGATCCGCGCCGGCGGCGCCGGCGAGGCGACCTTTCATTGAGAGCGCGCCTGGAGGGCCGCAACGATCCCCCACGGGCAGCGCCGGCTGTACGAAAGTGGCTCAGGCGCGCCACCGCCATGATAGCACGGCGGGCGCAACCGTGCAGCCGTTGAAGGATGCGCCGTGGCGAGGCCCCTTCCTTACGTCCGGGACGAACCTGGTTATCGGCCAGGGGGTCGATGCCCGGCCACGGCAGGCTGACAGTAGCACAGGGTCCGCCGCAGAATCGAGAACGGGGCGCCCCTTGACCCTCCCCCGCCTGAACGTCCGGAACGACTTCGCGGTATCGCCGCGACGGCCTGATGCCGGGCCAAGGGGCCGGGCGGAGCACAGCACAGCCGTTGTCTCATTCCGGCACAAAATATCGGGGCCGCTGAGGCCGATCGGCCGCCGGCGGGCGCTCCACCACCCGAAATCTTGTAAACACGCCATTAAACGCATCCCCGGCCCGGGAAACCGCCTTCCCGGACCGGGGCCTCGGTCGGGCTCAGTCCTGGGGCCGCGTCGGCTCTGTTTTCGCGGCTTCGTAGCCCTCCCCATAGCCGCGCCGGTACTCCATGGCGAGCTTCGACGGCGAGGGCCTGCCAGTCTCGAAGGTATAGCGCGGCTTTCCCTCGTAGAGCGCGGCGGCCTCCTCGATGTCGGCGACGACGTGCATCAGCAGGAAATAGGCGCCCGTCGCGGTTTGCCCGCTCAGCTCCATGTCGCTGTCGAAGATCATGCTGAGGGCGCGGGCCTTGTAGGCGGCGATGTGCAGAAGGTCGATCAGTTGTTCGTCGTCCTGCCGGCGGCGCGGCGGGAGGGCGCGCTCGCGCGCCCGGTCGTCGGTCGGGGTTGTCATGATTGTAGCTCCGTTTGTGCCTTATCAAGGCGAGCCAGGGCCGGCCTGGCGCCGGGAGCTGATAACCCGCAAACGGACGGGTGAGGTTATTCCCCTTTCGGGTCTTGTATTCCCTGCACTCCCGGCAGGGCTGGCGCATAGAGAACCGCCGGCTCTCGGGGGCGGTCTCCGCCGTTTGGGAGTTATCAACTCCACCTCCGATCCTACGCGCCGCCGATGCCTGTGTCGAACGCGATTTGAAGCGGCATTGCGGCGCCTTCGCGGAACCGCGATCGCCGGCGCCGCATCGGTCAACCGGGTTGACCGATCCCCGGCCGGCGTCCCCATGACAGTGACAGGGTGTGTCTCACCCGTCCCGCCTGTTACAGCCTGCTGTGATGGAAGCCGCTTACCCGCGTAGCATCCTCGCCGTCGTCGCCAAGGCCGGAGGGCCTGAGGCCGCGCGCAAGCTGCAAGAGGCCGCCGGCGGCACGGAAATCTACATCCCGAAGCGCGCCGCACCCGACCATTGGCTCGTCTCGCTGATCGGCGAGGCGGCTTTCGCCGCCGTGCTGGCCGAGCTCGGGCACGGCGACATAGGCGTGCCCACGGGCCGGGCCGACGCCTGGCGCCGGCGCCGCCAGCGCATCGCCGAATTGGACGCCCAGGGCAAGAGCGCCACGGAGATCGCCCGCGCCGTCGGGTGCGACGAGCGCACCGTGCGTCGCGTGCGCAGCGAGGCCCGGCCATGATCCTGGCGAGCCATATCAGCGTCGAGCTGGCCGCCGGAGACGACAAGCCGGCGCCCGCGCAGTGGGTGCAGGTGCTGCCGATCGGGCGGGCCTTCGGCCGCGACGGGCGCGGGCCTTACGTGCTGGCGGCCGAGGACGTGCCGGCGGTGATCGAGGCGACCCGGCGCTACGCCGGCAAGGTACAGTTGCCGATCGACTACGAGCACGCGATCGACGTGGCGCCGAAGGGCACGAGGACGCCGGCGGCCGGCTGGATCACGGCGCTGCAACAGCGCCCCGACGGCCTCTATGCCAGGGTCGAATGGACGCCGACGGCGCTGCAGCATTTGAAGGCGCGCGAGTACCGCTACCTCTCGCCGGTGTTCCACCACGACGCCGACGGCCGCGTCGTGCGGCTGCTGCGCGCGGCGCTGACGCAAAAACCGAACCTGGACCTGAAGGCCGTCGCCAACATGGAGGGCGCGATGGACGAACCCCTTGCCGAGCTGCGGCGCCTGTTGGAGCTGCCGGAGGATGCCGGCATCGAGGCGACCCTGGAGAAGGTACGCGTGCTGCTCGAAAGCCGGCAGTCGGCCGAGCCCGACCCGACGCGCTACGTGCCGATCGGCGAGTTCGAGCGCGTCGTCGCGGACTTGCATAGGCGCGACGCCGCCGGCGTCTCGCTACAGGCGGCCGAGGAGATCGTCACCGGCGCCATCGGCGGCGGCGAGCTGCCGCCCTACCTGAGGGAATGGGCGGTCGCGCTCTGCACCGTCGATCGCGCCGCCTTCGACCGCTTCCTTGAGCGCACCGCCGGCTCGGTCGGACGCATCTTTCAAACCTCCATCGCCTCGCGCCGGCCGCCGGCCGACCGCGCGCCTTCGCTCGACGACGACCAGGCGGCGGTCGCGCGAGCGCTCGGCCACTCGGCCGAGGATTTTCACAAGTACGGTAGGAGCTGACGGCCATGCTGATCAACGCGGCCAATCTCGGCAGCCTTTTCCAGGGCTTCAATACGAGCTTCAACAAGGGCATGGAGACGGCGCCCACGGCCTATCGCGAGATCGCCATGGTGGTGCCGTCCGGGAGCAAGGAACAGACTTACGGCTGGCTCGGCCAGTTCCCGAAGATGCGCGAGTGGCTGGGCGACCGCGTCGTCAAGAACCTGGCGGCGCACAGCTTCACCGTCGTCAACCGCAAGTTCGAGAGCACGATCTCGGTGCCGCGCTCGGACATCGAGGACGACCAGTACGCCGTCTTCGGGCCGATCCTGACCGAGATCGGCCGCAGCGCCGGCGAGCATCCCGACGACCTGGTGTCCACCCTGCTGGCCGACGGCTTCACCGAGTTGGCCTATGACGGCCAGTACTTCTTCGACGACGATCACCCGGTGAAGACCGGCGACGGCACCGAGACCACGGTCAGCAACTTCCAGGCCGGCGGCGGGCCGGCGTGGTTCCTGCTCGACACCAGCCGCGCCGTGAAGCCGATGCTGTTCCAGGAGCGCATCCCCTACCGGCTGCAATCGCTCAACCAGGAGACCGACGAGAACGTCTTCTGGCGCGACCAGTACATCTACGGCGTGCGCGCGCGGGCCAATGCCGGCTTCGGCCTTTGGCAGCTCGCCTTCGCCAGCAAGGACACGCTCGACGCCGCCAACTACGAGGCCGCGCGCAAGGCGATGATGGAGCTGAAGGGCGACGAAGGCCGGCCGCTTGGCGTCAAGCCCGACACGTTGGTCGTGCCGCCGTCGCTCGAAGGCGCGGGCCTCAGACTGTTGAACAACGGCAGCCGCGTCGAGACCGTCGGCGCCGGCGACAGCGTGGCGCTCACCAACGAGTGGGCGGGCACGGCCAAGCTGATCGTCTCGCCGTGGCTCGTCTGATCCGCGCGAGCCATGACACGAGGCTCCGGGGGCGGGGGCTTTCCGGTCGGGGGGTGGCGCCTTCGACGGCCGGGCGCAGTCGCCGCCCTCGGGGCGCCTGGCGGGCCGCGCCGTGAGCGGGCACCGGCAGAAGTTCGACGCCGCTATTCGTCGCGCCGAAGCCGCCGCTCTACGGGCGTTTAACGGGCCTTCGAACGATCTTGAAACGGCAGCCCTTGCACTCTGGCAACGCGGCCGTCACGACAAGGCGTTGCAAGAGGATGTGTACAAAGCAGGCTGCGTTTTGCTGATCCGCGATGCTCTTGCCCGATCGCTTATTCCACTCCCGCCGGGCAGCGGCCCGAAGTCCTTTAAGGTCGAGAGCGACCCGGCGCTTGCCGACTTTGTTGACCAGCGCCTCGGCCGCGAGCCTCTATTGCAGATCGCCGCCGCCTGCCGCCGCGAGTTCGGCCCGGCCCGCGCGCCCAGCAAGTCCGCCATCCACCGTTACTGGCACCGCCGGGCCGCTACACAACCAAAGGCGCCCGCCACCTGAGAGGCCGCGCCGATCCCGATATAGCCCGAAATGGCCCGGCCAATCCCGAAATAACTATGACCCCGTGCAAATAACTATGCCCTACCTAGCGACGCCGACCGCCGATCCGGCACCACCGGGCCGGCGCTTCCCGGATCAAGCGGACCGGCGGGACACGGCGCTAGTCCTCGTCGAAGTGATTGGCGATCAAGGCGCAGATCGCCTCCAGGGCTGCCTTGGCCTGGCGCCCGCTGGCCCGGATCTCGATCTCGCTGCCCGGTGCTGCCGCCAGCAACATCAGTCCCATGATCGAGCGCCCGGAGACGGTGAGGTCGAGCTTCACCACCAGGATCTCGGCGTCGAATCTTTCCGCGCATTGCACGAACTTGGCGGCGGCCCGGGCATGCAGGCCACGCTTGTTGACGATGCGGACGACGCGGCGATAGGTCCTGGCGCGGGTGCGTGGCGTCGTACGCGTCAAGGATCGCCCCCGGCGAGCAGCTTCGAGGCGACGTTGATGTACTTGCGCCCTGATTCCTGGGCCTGCTCGACCGCTTCCTGCAACGAGACTTCGTGCCGGGCGCTGCTGAGCTTGATCAGCATCGGCAGGTTCATGCCGGCGATGACCTCGACGTTGGCCTGGTCCAGGATCGAGATCGCCAGGTTCGACGGCGTGCCGCCGAACATGTCGGTCAGCACGATCACGCCGTCGCCGGCATCAACCTTCTCGACGGCGTGCACAATTTCCCCCCGGCGCGCCTCCATGTCGTCGTCCGGGCCGATGCAAACGCTCTCGATCGCCCGCTGCTTGCCGACCACGTGTTCGAGGGCGCGGACGAACTCCTCCGCCAAGCGACCGTGCGTCACCAGCACGATGCCGATCATGCCTCCCACTCCCTCATGCCGACACCTCGCCCGAGAGGTCACGGTGCCGGAGAATGACCGTATGACCGGCCGCGCGCAACCGCTCGGCCACCGTCTCGGCGACAAAGACCGAGCGATGCCGGCCGCCGGTACAGCCGATCGCCAGGGTCAGGTAACTCTTACCCTCCTGCCGGTATTGCGGCAGCAGCAGATCCAGCATCTGCGTCAGCACCTCGAGAAACGGCGCGAAGCCGGGGTCCTTGCGGATGAAGTCGCCGACCGCCGCTTCGCGCCCGCTCAACGGCTTGAGCGCCGGATCATAGTGCGGATTGGCGAGAAAACGGACGTCGAAGACGAGATCGGCCTCGCGCGGCAGCCCGAGACGGTAGGCGAACGATTCAACCGTCACGGTCATGGTTCGGCTGACCTTGAGGGAAAAGCGCTCGGCGGCGAGACGGGCCAGCTGGCGCGGCGTCATGTCGGTGGTGTCGATGACCACATCAGCGCTGTCGGCCACCGGCTGCAGACGCCTGCGTTCCAGCCTGATGGCGTCATCGACCGGCAACTCGTCGCTCAGGGGATGCCGGCGGCGCGTCTCGGTGAAGCGCCGCGCCAGAATCTCGTCCTGGCAATCGAGGAAGACCACGACCGCCTCGGTGTCGCCGCGCGCCTCGATGGCTTCCGTCATGGCGGCGAACGCGGCCGGCTCGAACTCCCGGGTGCGGAAGTCGACGCTGACGGCGATCGCCGTCTCCCCGGCACCTCGCGCGGCCTCGGGATCGACCAGGCGCGTGACGAAGGAGAGCGGCAGATTGTCCACCGCCTCGTACCCCAGATCCTCGAGCGCTTTCAGCACCGTGGTCTTACCGGCCCCGGACATGCCGGTCACGAGGAGGACCCGCAGGCGCTCGTCGGCCTGCGGATTGGGCGTCTCCTGCCCGGGTTTAAGCGCCATCGGGCGCGCAGCTCCCCAGCTTGCGGCCGCCGCGGCGCAGCATCAGCTTCAGCTTGGCCACGGCCGAGACCTCGAACGGTGCCAGGCGTAGCAGCGGCAGGCTGATCCCTTCAAGGGTTATCATCTCGCCCTCGGGCAGGCGTTCGATCTCGGCCGGCGCGGTCAGCGCGACGACCGCTCTCACCCTGGCCTCGGCCAGGTAGGGCAGGCGCACGAGGCCGATCCCGCGCACTTCCATCAAGCCGGCGATCGCTGTCGGCGGCGATGCCCACAGCGCGCCGTCGCGGGCGCCGATCTCGACCTGATCGTCGGCGACCAGCCGGCCGCCCGCATCGATCAACCGAAACGCCAAATCCGACTTGCCGCTGCCGCTCGGTCCTTGCAGCAGGGCGGCGCTGCCCGCGAAGGCGACGCATGTGGCATGGTGCAGTGCCATGGCGCCTGGATTCCCGCCCGGCTCCCGCCTCGGCCCTCAGAGCGGCAGACGCACGACAAAACGCGCGCCCAGAACGCGGCCCGAGGCATCTTGCCGGTTCTCGCCGTGGATGGTGCCGCCATGCGCCTCGACGATCTGCCGCGCGATCGGCAGACCGAGCCCGGAATGGCGGCCGAAAGCCTCGCCGAGCGGGCGCTGACTGTAGAAGCGCTCGAACAGGCGCTCAACGCCGGCCTCCGGCAGGCCCGGTCCCTCGTCCTCGACGGCGATCTCGGCGGCGCCGTCGGCGCGGCTCAGGCTCAGCCGGATCAGGCCGCCGGGCGGGCCGAAGGAAATGGCGTTGGCGACCAGATTGTCGAAGACCTGGCCGAGGCGCCCGGCGACGCCTTCGATGACCAGCGGCTCGCTGGCCTCGACCACCAGCTCGAAGCGCGGCGTTCCCGGCAGCATGCGTTCGCGGTGGATCTGGATCAAAGTCTCGAGCAGGCCCCGCAGGTCGACCAGTTCGGCCTCGGCACGCAGCAGCTCGGCATCGATCCTGGACGCATTGGAGATGTCGGTGATCAGGCGATCGAGCCGGCGCACATCCTCCTCGACCACCTGGAGCAGACGGTGTTGCTGGTCCCGATCCTCGGTCCGGGCCAGCGTCTCGACGGCGCTCCGGAGCGAGCTCAACGGATTCTTCAGCTCATGACTGACGTCGGCGGCGAAGGCTTCAATGGCCTCGAGTCGCGTGTAGAGCGCGTTGGTCATGTCCCGCAGCGCCGCGGAGAGGTCGCCGATCTCGTCGCGGCGCCGGCTGAGGTCGGGGATCTCGACCCGACGGCCGCGCCAGTGCCGGACCCGGTCGGCCGCCCGGGCCAGCCGGCGCACCGGCCGGGAAATGGTCCCGGCCAGGAACATCGACAGCAGCACGGTGATGCCCAGCGTGATGGCGAACGCTTCGATGATGCCGACCCGGACCAGACGCACGCTCTCCTCGATGTCGCGGCCGACCGAGGACAGCATCAGCGCGCCCAACACCAGGTGCAGCTGCTGCACCGGCACGGCGACCGAGATCACCAGTTCGGCGTCGTCGTTCTGCCGGATCGCGCCGCCGATCTTGCCGGTAAGCGCGTTCCGCGTCTCGTCATAATCGGCAGCCCGCTGTTCCTCCTGTTCGCGGTAGAGCGGATAGTGACCCTGGGCCGGCAGGCGCGGCATGATCCAGTCATAGGCGCTGATCAGTGCGTCGGTAATGGCGTTGCCCTCGTCCGGCGGCGGCAGGTACTTGAGCTGGACCTGACGCCCCGAGGAGACCAGGCTGCGGCTGTCGGCGATCAGCCTGCCGTCGGTGGCGAAAAAACGAACCCGGGTTTGGCTCGACTCCGCAAGCCGGGCGATGATCCGCGTCGCCAGCGCGGGGTCGATCTGCGGGCTCTCCGGCGAGCCGATCACGGCGCTCTCGCCGACCGCGCCGGCAACGATTTCGGCCTCCGCCTGCAGCGCCGCAATCTTGGCGTCGATCAGGCCGGCACGGTACTGATCGAGATAGAAGACGCCGGCGACCAGGATCGCCAGCGCCAACACGTTCGGCGCCAGAACGCGCAGCGTCAACGAGGAAAAGCGCCGACGCCTGCCGGCCCGCCGCTCGCGCGCCCGCGCCGGCCCGGACGATGTCGCCGGCCGCGCGCCGGGCTCGCCGAGACTGACCGCAGTCAGGGTCCTAGGCCTCCTGGTAGCGATAACCGAGCCCGTAAAGGGTGGAGATCGCCTTGAATTCCGGATCGACCACCTTGAACTTACGACGCAGCCGCTTGATGTGGGAATCGATGGTCCGGTCATCGACGTAGATGTTGTCGTTGTAGGCCGCGTCCATCAACTGGTCGCGGGTCTTCACGTGCCCTGGCCGGCTGGCCAGGGCCTGCAGGATCAGGAACTCCGTCACCGTGAGCTGTACGGCCTCGCCGCGCCAGGTGCAGAGATGGCGGGCCGGATCGAGGGTGAGATCGCCGCGCTCGATGACCTTGGCCGCGGCCGCGCCGTTCGACTTGTCGGCCAGTTCCGCGCGCCGCAGAACCGCCCGGATGCGTTCGATCAGCAACCGCTGTGAGAACGGTTTGCGGACGTAATCGTCCGCTCCCATCTTCAGGCCCAGGACCTCGTCGATCTCTTCGTCCTTCGAGGTCAGGAAGATCACCGGCATCGGACAGTCGCGCCGCAGCCGGCTCAGCAAGTCGAACCCGTCCAGCCCCGGCATCTTGATGTCGAAGACGCCGAGATCGGCAGGGCGCTCCTTGAGTTCGCGCAGCGCCGTGGCGCCGTCGGTGTAGGTGCGCACCTTGAAGCCTTCGCTCTCGAGCGTGATGGCCACCGAGGTCAGTATGTTGCGGTCGTCGTCCACCAGAGCGATCGTCGACGCCATGGCTGCTCCCCTCGTCTCATCGCACGATGAATCTAAGACGATTCTCGCCCAAATACAGGCTTGCATTGGAATATGGCGCTTTCGTGTCCAAATGGGGCAGGATTATGCCGGCACGACGCGCCGCCGCGACAGCATCAGGAAGCGGCCGCCGAGCAACAAGGCCGCCGTGCCGACGCCCAAGATGCCGGCGCCGAGCAGGCCGGGCAGACCGTAGTCGAGGTCGATCGCCAGCAGCCAGGCGCCCGGCATCATCACGCCGATGAAGGCGAACAGGTGCATCGCCGTCGGCGCCCAGACGTCGCCGGCGCCACGTAATGCCCCCATCAGCACCGCCTGCATGCCGTCCGGAATCAGCATCAGCCCGGCCAGGACCATCGCCGGCACCGCCATTACCAGGAGATCAGGGTCGGCGCTGTACAGGCGGACGATGGCCTCCGGCGCCAGGACGACGATGGCGCCGACGCCCAGCATGAACACGGTGATGGTCGCAACCCCGCTCCAGCCGGCCTGGGCCAAGGCGCGCCGGTCGCGACGGCCGACGGCATGGCCAACGCCGACGCCGGTCGCGGTGGCGACCCCGACCGCCGCCATGAAGGCGAAGGCGACGACGTTGAGCACGATCTGATAGCTGGCGACGGCCGCGGCGCCGAGCAGGCCGGCGAACAGGCTGAGCGAGGCAAAGGCCGCCGACTCCAGGCCTTGCGCCACGCCGAAGCCATAACCGAGACGGCGCAAGCGGGCGCTGACCTGCCAGGGCCCCTGCAGCGGGCCCCTGAGGTTGTAGAGTTGCGCCTCCGGCAGGCGCAGGATGTAGACGACCAGAGCCAGAGCCATCAGCGTGCGGCAGATCGACGTCGCCAGCGCCGCGCCGACGGCGCCGCCGAGCCCAGGCCCGTCCCCGATCATCACCGCGTTCAGAGCCAGGTTGAGCACGTTGGCGGCCAGCATGACCACGACGCCGACGCGCGGCCGGCCCACCGCTTCGAGGAATATGGTGCAGGCGACGAAGGCCAGCACGCCCGGCAGGCCCAGGCCCAGCGCGATCAGGGCGCGGCCGCCACCCTCGGCGAGCGCCGGCGTTTGTCCGATCAGCGCCAGCAGGTCCCCGCCCAGCAGACTCAAAGCGGAGAAGGCCGCGCCCATGAGCAAGGCGTGCGCCAGGCCGACGCGCCAGATCGCGCCGCACTCGATGTCACGGCCGGCGCCACGCGCCTGCGCCGTCAGCACCGCGATGCCGACCAGCATGCCGACGCCGATCAGGAATGGCACCATGACCAGCGAGTTGGCGAGGCCGTAATAGGCCAGCGCGGTGCCGTCGACATGGCCCAGCATGACGATATCGACGGTGATCAGCAGCAGGCCGCCGAGCCGCGAGGCCGTGATCGGCACCGCCAGGCGGACAATGCTGCGCACATCGCCCAGCGACGGCGCCGCCGCGACGGCGCTCCCGGGCGCGCGTTCTCGATCCCGATCGGGCATCTGCTGGCGGCTCTCCCCATGCCGCGGCGCGGAAGCAGGGGCTATACTCCGGCCGAGCGGCACTTGCATAGAGGCGCACGGGATCGGCATGAGCGACGAGACGGCGCGGCCCGGGCGGGAAATTCGACGGCTGGTGCGGGCATGCGACACGGCGGCCCTGGCGACCCTGGACAGTGCCACCGGCGAACCCTTCGCCTCGCTGGTCCTGGTCGCGGTCGATCACGATGCGGCGCCGCTGCTGCTGCTCTCCGACCTGGCCGCGCACAGCCGCAACGTCGCCGCCGACGACCGCGTCTCGCTGCTGTTCGACGGCACTGCCGGCCTGAAGAGTCGGCTGACCGGGCCCCGCGCCTCGGTCCAGGGACGGCTCGAGCGCAGCGCCGCGCCCCGGCACCGCGGCCGCTTCCTGACCCGTCATCCCGAGGCTGCCGTCTATGCCGACTTCGGCGACTTCGCCTTCTACCGGCTGCGCATGACGCGCGCGCATCTGGTCGCCGGTTTCGGCCGCATCGACTGGGTCGGCGCCGGCGACGTGTTGCTGCCGGCGGGACTGGAGCAGCCGCTGTGCACCGAGGAAGCGGGAATTATCGAACATATGAACCAGGATCACGCTGACGCCGTGCAGCTTTACGCCCAGGCCCTGGCTCGCCGTGGCGGCGCCGGCTGGCTGATGACGGGCTGTGATTGCGAGGGTATTGATCTGCGCCGCGGCGGCGAGGTCTGCCGCCTCGAATTTCCCGATCCGGTCACCGATTCGACCGGGGCCCGGCGCCAACTGGTGGCGATGGCGGCCCGGGCGCGACAGCTTGGCCAGACGTCGGCCGCTGGGTAACAGGGATTGCGGCCCGGCACGGCACCGCAGGTTGAAAACGGCTCCAGCGCCGACTAAGAATGCAAGGAAGCCAGGGCGCCAGGAGCACCGGCGCCTGCGGAAGCGACGATGAAAGGGAGTTCGGTGTCGGGAACAGGAGCGCAGGGGAGCGGGTTGGG
>Ga0326597_10000591_pt1 | contig 63663 bp, 59 predicted proteins | sample RVTome_12_FD_203789 | JGI IMG/M metagenome (GOLD analysis project Ga0326597, IMG submission 203789) | Soil microbial communities from uranium-contaminated site in the Upper Colorado River Basin, Wyoming, United States - RVT100D185 | ecosystem: Environmental > Terrestrial > Soil > Contaminated >...
AGTGAATAGCCACGAAAAAAGGCGCGTGGAACGGTTTTCGAGAGGGCTGCGAGTACAGCTGGGGCGCAGCACGGGCGTTACTCGGGACATGAGTACGTCGGGGGTATATTTCGAGCTGAGAACATTGTAAGAACTCGGAATCCCGGTCAACCTTGCGGTGGAGGTCGAGACCCCGACCGGGAAAATGATTCTGAGATGTCAGGGGGAGATCATGCGCATAGAGCCCGGCACCGGAAGCGTCGGGTTCGCGGTGAAGATCACCGATTCGAAGTTGTCGGAGGCGTAGAGATCTCCCTATGCCGCTGATGGGGTTTGTCGCGCATCGCCGGAGACAGAAGCGCGACGCCTGACGGGTTCTCTGCTTCAGGCTGGGCGCGGGAAATTCACCAGGCAATTCCTGCCTGCTGCCTACCCCGCCATCGCGTTTTTGATCGAGGGGGCCGGCCGCCCGTCCTTGTCCGTGATCGGCCGGGTAACGGACGCGGTCGCGCCGAAGGTCGGGATGAAAAGCGAATGCTTCCCCGCGCCGCCCGCGACAATGATATTGATGTCCTCCGCGCGCTTGCACAGCGGGATTCGCACCGGCCGGGAGGGATCCTTGAGCCACGCGCGCGCTTCCTCGGCGAGCACAGCGGGCCAGCGGATCAGCAGGTAGCTCTCGACGTTCTCCCGCGACCAGCGCTCGAGCGGAATCTGCGAGTGCTCGAACAAGTATTCCTTGATTTTCGGTTTCGTCCACCCGTCGCGGGCGATCGACGCCGCGTGCTCCGGGCCGAGCACGACCCACGGGCCTTCCTCGTAGAGGTAGGCGTTGTTGGAGCCGGGCTGGCACATCGTCTGGGCGATGGTCGTGAGCAGGCCGAGCGCCGAATGAGAGCCGTGGTCGTTCACGTTGTGCGGCGCTTCCGCGCCGATCACGGTCACCGTGCTCGCCGACCGGTCGAAGCCGCGCTCGACGTGCAGCGGCTCCCACGGGCTCTCCTGCTCGTTCTCCGCCACGCAATAGGTATATTTCGCCGGCGTGCCGAAGGTGGCGCGGTCGAGCTTGCCGGGAAGGGCGCCGCCGACGTTGGTCAGCACGAAGCGCACGGCGCGCCCGATCACCGCATTGGCGCGTTTGCCCTGACCGAAGCAGTTGTAGCCGGAGGCGATATCGAGTTCCTCGGCGATCGGCCCGTTGACGAGGACGAGCGGGGCGACGACGTGGGTGGTCGCCTGGCAGCCGTAGAGGTTGAATTTCTTCTCCAGCATGGCTTCCACCGCCGTGACGATCACCGGCAGATGCTCGGGTCCGCAGCCCGCCATCACGGCATTGATGGCGATTTTCTCGATCGTTGCCTCGCCGAATTTCGGCCCGACGGCTCCGATGATCTCGGACGACGTGCGATGCGTGCCCTGCAGCATGCGCGATACGCGCTCCAGCGTCGGCGGGACGACCGGCAGGCCGTCCGTCCAGCCGCGGGCGTAGAACAAGCGGTCGACCGACTCCTCCGCGACTTCCAGCGGTTTTGACAGAAAACCCTCGACGCTCAACCTGCCTCCCGCATGTAATTTGAAGCGGCCAGTGGGAACGGCGATCCGTCCCGTCGGTCAGCCGAATACCGGCCGGTGCCTGACCGCGGACTTCGATTCAGGATACTTGCGCTCCTTCTCCTCCGCGGTGAGCTGCTCCACCGGCGTGGTCAACGCATGAACGATCTGGTCGATCGCCGCATCGGCGCGCGAGCGCACCGCTTCTGGGGGCTGCCCGCCCAGCGGATGGGCGATCAGCGAGAACGGCAGCCCCGGATAGCCGAGGCCGGCGCGTTCCGCCAGAGCGAGGCTGACGAATTCCTCAGTCGCGACCAGCGTGGCGGGGATGCCCCGCTTCTCGAGCTCTACGGCGTCGTGGCAACTCCACGACGTGCAGGACCCTCAATCGCCGACCGCGACCACCGCGACGTCGCACTCGCGGGCGAGCTCCTCGTAGGTCGACTGCACTGCGGGCCCGGCCGCGATCGGTTTTTCCTTTCTCACCACGGCGGCGAGGTCGAAGCGCTCGCGCAGCCGTGCTTCGATCGCCTCGAACAACAGACCTGCGTTCGGCTTGGTGTTGCTGAGGAAACCGACACGCTTTCCGGCGAGCGTGTCCGGGCGATGCGACAGGTCATGGTTCACCGGCCGGGGTTCGGCGACCGGCTCCAGGACAACGATCTTTGCCATGCATGTCCTCCGGAAGGGTTAGAGAGTCTTGGCATGAGACCACGGGGCGTCACACGTTCAGGGGCGCGTCGGCCTCGATCGATTTGATGATAGCTTCAAACGCCGCGATGGTGTTGACCATCTCGTCCATGGTAACGGGGTAGGGCGCGCGGCCCGCAACGGCGTCGGCGAAAGCGTCGAACTCGGCCAGCAGAGAATCGATCTTGGGGTAGTCGCGGTTGTCGACCTTGCCGCCGCTCGCGCGCGTGACTACCCGCGTCTCGCCGAGCGCCTCGACCGAGCCCCGGTCGCCGAAGACGTGCACGCGGAAGTAAATGGGAGAGGCGCGCACGGCGGCGAGAAAGCCGCTCATCCCATTCTCGAACCTGAACAGCACCGAGACCGTGTCGCGCGGGTCGTGGCCCCCGCGGTGCGAGATGAACTGCGCGTGCACGCGCTCGGCGGGGCCCGCGATATTGGTGAACGCGTCGAGGATATGTATGCCGGTGCCGGTCATGCCCGCGCCGGGCGTCTCCTTGGGGTCGTCGCGCCACTGCGCGAAAAACCGGCTTGAATGCTCGTTGCTGTAGTGCCCCTCGATGTGCATGATCGTGCCGAGCGCGCCGCTCGCCACCACGCGCCGCAACTCCTGCATCGATGGCCAGAACCGCTTGTTCTGCCCCACACCGAGTGCGACTCCCGCCGTGCGGCATGCCGCCACTGCGCGCTCAGCGTCAGCGCGCTTCAACGCAAGTGGCTTCTCGCAGAACACCGGCTTGCCGGCTTGCGCGACCTGGACGATCTGGTCGGCGTGCAGCGAGTGCGGGGTCGCCAGCACCACCGCCTCAACGCGCGGATCGGCGAGCGCGTCTTCGAGATTCTCGCCCAGCGTGAAGCCTTTTTCCGCGGCGAGCGCCGTCGCCTTGTCGCGTTCCTTGGTCACACCGTGCACGAAGCGGAGCCGTTCGCTCCGGCCTTGCACCGCCTTGACGATGTTCTGGCCCCACCAGCCGAGGCCGACGATAGCGGCGTTGATCATTGCAATACCTTGAATGTGTGACGGGTGACGAGCGAGAAGTGACGGGCGGGGCGCCGCGTCAGCCGTCGAGCGTCGCGGCGACTCGGGCGGCTCACAGCTTTGCGCGGTTCTTGCCCTTGACCGCCTTGTTGACGACGTTGATCGGCCACTCGCCGGAGAGCACCCGGCGTACTTCACCGGGCGCGCCCGCCTGCAGGCCCGTCATCGCCTGCTCGCTGTACCACGCCGCGTGCGGGTTGATGATTACGTTCTCGCGCCCGCGCAGGGGGTGGGGATCAGGCAACGGCTCGGGGTCGGTCGTGTCAAGCGCGCAGCCAGCGATCTTCTTCGCGTCGAGCGCGCGCACCAGGGCATCGGTGTCGACCACGGGGCCGCGCGCGCAGTTGATCAGGACGGCGTCGGGTTTCATGCGGCCGAACGCATCGTCGTTGATCATTTTCCGGGTTTGCGGGATGAGCGGCGGATGCAGCGAGACGAAATCGGCCTCCGCCAGCATGGCGTTGAGCTCCATCCTTTTGCCCGGCTCCTTGACCTGGCCTTCCTTGACGAACGGGTCGGCGTAGAGCACGCGCATGTCGAAAGCCGCAGCACGCACCGCGACCTGGCGGGCGATGTGGCCAAAGCCGACCAGGCCGAGCGTGCTGCCGGCGAGGCGGAAGATCGGCTTGCCGGGCGGCACTTCCCAGCGCTTGGCGCGCACCAAGCGGTCGTAGAAGCACACCTTGCGCGCGGCCGAGAGGAGGAGCGCCATGGTGTGCTCGGCGACTTCCTCGACGCAGTAGGTCGGGTTGTTGGTGACGATGATACCAGCGGCGGTGGCGGCATCGACGTCGATGGTGTCGACGCCAATGCCGTAACGCGCAATGATCTTGCACCTGGGCATTTTCGCCATGACCTCGGCGGTAATCGGGCCGGCGTAGGTGTTGAGCAGCGCGTCGCAGTCCCCGGCCTCCGCGATGAACTCCTCCGGCTTCTTGGTCTTCAGCGCGACCAGGTCGGCGAGCGCCCCAAGGATCTTCTTTTCGACGTCGAGCGAGTCCCAGACGTAGTCCGTGAGCACTACTTTCGCTTTCGCAGCCATGACTTTATTCCTCTATAAACATAATGTGATATTGAACGCGGGCGGTGGGTCTCACGCAGTTCGTGCCTTGCCGTAGACCGCCGCATTCCAGCAGTTGGGTGCGGGCTTGCCTGCGAGCACCGCCTCGATGTTGTCCGCCACCACGTGCGCCATCGCCTCGCGCAGCTCGCGCACCGCGGTGCCCATGTGCGGCAGCAGCACAACATGCGGGTTGTTGGTGAGCCCGGAAGGGATGTCGGGCTCGTGCTCATAGACGTCGAGCCCCGCCCCGGCGATGCGCTTGTCCCTGAGTGCCGCGATCAGGGCCTCCTGGTCGACGATGGGTCCGCGCGCGGTGTTGATGAAGTACGCCGTCGGCTTCATCAGGCTGAACTCGCGCGCCCCGAGAAGATGGTGCGTCTCCGGCGTGAGCCGCGCATGCAGCGAGACAAAGTCCGATTCCCGGAGCAGCTGATCGAGCGCCACCCAGGTGAGGCCCAGTGTTTTCTCGTCCGCGGGCGGCAGCCGCCGCGGATCGGCATAGAGGAGCTTCATCCGGAACCCGCGCGCGCGTTGCGCCATGGCGCGGCCGACGCCGCCCATGCCGACGAGCCCCAGCACTTTGCCGCTTACCGCGCCACCTTCCAGATAGCACGATTGCGAGCCTGGGATGGTGCCGCTGCGCACCACGTGGTCACCCTCGGCGACGCGCCGCGCGACGGCGAACAGCAGCGCCCACGCGAGATCGGCGGTGGCGTCATCCAGCATCACCGAAGGAACCGTGGTGACCGGGATGCCGAGCCGCGTTGCCTCGGCGGTGTCGATGTCGGCCGGCGTGACGGTGGTGGAGACCACGGCCTTCAGCTTCGGGTTCGCGGCGAGCACGTCGCGGTCGACACGATCGTGCAGCATGCAGTAGAGAAAGTCGCACTGGCGGACCGCTGCGATCAACTCATCCTTGGTCATGATGTGCAGCGGATCGGGATTGAGCTCGACCTCGCCGATCTTGCGCATCCGCTCGATCGCGCTTGGCGCCACGGGCTGGGTAATGAATATGCGCGGGCGCATGTTTGGGCATCCAATTTGGGCGAAGCGGGTTGGTCAAGACCGAAATAGACAGGATTTACTTGATTAACAGGATCAAGAGCGCACGACCAGAGCGCTAACGCGTCTTGATCTGATCCTGTCAACCCTGTCCATTACGTCTTTTCGCCCTCCCGCGCGGCGCAGATCCGGCATGCGTAGTCCTCCAGCGCCGCAGCGGTGACGCCGACTGCGCCATGCTGGCGGCGGTTGTATTCCTCCGGCTCGAGCTCGGTGCGGAACGAGTCGTTCAACCGGTTGATCATGTTGAACAGGGCGCACGCCATCGAAACCTCGACGATTTCGGCGTCGTTGAACAGGCGCCGCAGGTCGTCCCATACCTTGTTGTCGCGTTTGGCGGTATTCAAGGTCATTGCCTCGGACCAGGCAAGCACCGCCTTCTCGCGCTCGCCAAAGAGCGGGCTCGCGCGGTAATCGCCCTGCAGCGCATCGAACTCCTCGTCCGTCAGTCCCAGTGCTTGACCAAGCACCCGGTTGTGCGCCGTTCAGTACTTGCAGTCGTTGACGGTCGAGGTCTTGAGCACCGCGAGGTTCCGCAAGCGAACGTCGGAGACCGCGCCGGCCTTCGGCTGGCGCACTGCCGCAATGAGCGGCAGGAACCACCGGGCGACGTGCGGGCTGTGTGCGAGTATGCGCTGCAGGTTGGCGGTGCGACCGAGCATCTGGTTCGACGCCTCGAACAACTGCTTGGCGACGCCGGTGGCTTCCTCGTCGGTAATGCCGCGAAGACGCTGTGTCATGCTTTTTCTCCAAAGGCGTGATTAGTGAATGGCGATTAGTGATTAGTGCGCCGTGCCGAGCGTACGGGTCGTTCCGCCACCAATCACTAATCACAAATCACGCAGTTCAGGCAGCGGGCGCGACCGCTGCCTCCGGGATCCAGCGCACGACCCCGGCGACGCCGTCGACCGCCAGATGCACGCCGTCGGGAATGCGCTTTGTGGCCTCGTGCACGCCGAGCACCATTGGAATGCCTCGCTCGCGCGCGAGCGAGGCCATGTGTGAGGTGCTGCCGCCGCGCTCGGCCACAACGCCACTGACCTGTGTAAGTATTTGCGCAAGGGCAGGGCCCGCGATCTTGGTGACCAGGATGTCGCCGGGACCGACGCGCGTCAGCTCGCATTCGCAGTTCACCACGACCGCGCGGCCTTCGCCCCAGCCGATGCCGGCGGGATGCCCGTTCAACCGCGGATGGTGCAGCCAGACCTTGTCCGGTACATGCGCTTCCTGAACGTGCAGCGGCCGGCCCTGCAGCAGCTTGAAGCCGGCGTCGTCGAGGGCCCACTCGATCTCGACCGGCATGCCCATTTGCTCTTCGACCTGGCGCAGCAGCCGGCCCAGCTCTTCGATCTGGGCGCGGGAGAGACAGGGTTTCTTGATCAGCGCCTTGGGCACGATGCGCGTCATCGGCTCGGCCTTGTGCTCGCAGCCGACGACATGGTCCTTGATCCCGGCCACGATTTCGACCACCTTGCCGTCGCGCGAGACTTCATAGCGGTCGGGGGTGACCTCGCCCTGCGCAATCGCGGAGCCAAGGCCCCATGTGGCCGACAACCGCATGCCGCCCTCGGCGGTCCGGCTCAAGCCGCCGCCCGACGCGCGGGCGGCGACGAGCGGCTGGATCAGCACACCCATCGCCGTGTCGGCGGGATCGACTTCGTGCGTGGCCATGTAGCGCAGTGCGCGTGTCATCCACAGCGCGCCCCAGCACGCCCGCACCGCGGTGATGAAATCGGTCTCGCCTTCGATGCCGACGAAGCTCTCGAACTGGCCGGCGAAGCTCGACCCGAAGCGGTCCTCTACCAGCGCGGAGGAGCGCACCACGGTCAGCGCGCCGGTTGTTTCCGTCAGCTCGCGCCGGGCGGCGAGCAGGGGATCGAGTATCTCGGCGATGATCGGCTTGTCCATGAGCCCCAGCTTCATCTGCAGCGCGCAGCGGCGCGCCTCGGGGCCCGCCTGTGAACCGAACACCCTGCGCGCAGTCGCCTCGAGCCCGAGCGCCGCGATCTGCCGGCGATAGGCCTCGGCACCGAGGCAGTAGCCATGCGGTATCGGCAGGCCGGCGTGCCCGAGCGCGGCCAGGTTGGCCGCCTTCGGGCCGAAGCGCCCGGCGTCCGCGGCTTCTGCGCTGGTGGTGGGGACGATGAGTTGTTTCATGTGTTCAGTCTAAAGGTTCGTGATCCGTGATCCGTGATCCGTGATCGGTGGGCGGGAGCGGTGCGCAGTCTCCAGCTCACCGCTCCCGCCTGCTGACGATCTACCGGTCACCGCTCACCGGTCACGGTTCTCAGCGACCGGCCAGCTTGCCATAGTCGGAATACCCCGGCATCGGGTCGACGACGGTGATCTGCTCGACCGGGAAGTTGGACACGATCTCGATGCTGTCCTTGTGCACGATCAGCATCTCCTCGATCCGGACGCCCCACTGGTGCGCTTTGCCGTGCTGGGTCTCCAGCGCGAACGTCATGCCTTCCTTGATCTCGAGCGGGTGATCGAGCGACCAGATGCGCGAGATAACCGGCTGGTCGTACTGGGCAAGGCCGAGCCCGTGGCCCCACAGGTTCGCGGCCGCCTGGTCTTCCTCCTCGTAGCCCCACGCTTCCTTGGCCGAAGGCCACTTGAGCGCGATGTCTCGGGTGGTCGCGCCGACTTTGACCGCCTTGATCGAGTCATAGAGCCACTTCAATGCGATGGCGTAGTAGTCCTTCTGCTCCTGCGATGGCTCCCGGCCCACGATGTAGGTGCGGTAGTAGCACGACTTGTAGCCGTTCCAGGTGAGCGCGGCCAAGTCCATGAACACGATGTCGCCGGGTTTGATGATGCGGTCGGAGAAGTTGCGCCAGTTGGGCCAGGTGTTCAGCCCCGAGGATACGATCACGTCCTCGACGTCCTCCATGCCCGGGATGTTGTACAGGAACTCCATGATGTGCGCGGTGAGCTGGTTCTCCGTGAGCCCCGGCTTGAGGAACTTCATGAACTCCCAGTGCGCGGCGTCGCCGATGGCGCCGACCATGCGGAAGCATTCCTGCTCGTCCTGGTTCTTGACCGCGCGAGCCTCCATCATCGGCGTCATGCCGTCGACCCAGTCGATCTTCGAGTCCTTGAAGATCTGGATCATGTTGATGTCGACGAAGTCGACGCCGAGCTTCTGGCCGTCCACGCCGGCTTTCTTCATCTCGTGCTTGATTGCGTTGGTGAACTTGGTCACCTGCTGCAGCGAGGCGGGGCCCGCAGCGCCCTTGATCCACGCGTAGGAGTAGCGGATGTGGTCCTTCGGGATCCACGGCGAATGCATCGCGATGTGTCCGCCTATGTCGCCCTGCTCGAACAGCACGGGAGCGTCGTCGCCGCACAGCAGGCAGTAGCGCAGGCCCGGCTTCAGCCGGTTCCAGCCCGGCGTCAGCGTGCCGGTGATGTAGCGCACGTTCTCGTCATACATGCACAGCATCGCGCCCAGGCCATGGGCCTTCATGCGCTCGCGCGCGCGATTCAGACGATACTTGCGCAGGCGGTCCCAGTTGACACGCTCCTGCCAATCCAAACCGACCATGCCGACATTTGCCATTTTTCTCTCCAGATAAGATGTTGCGAGTTAAAACAAGATCTCTTGCAAGGACCTGTGAGGTGAACGGTCAGGCGGGATAGACTCGCTTGACCGGCGCTGCCAGCGCGGCAGCCGTCAGTGCGCGGCCGGGTTGGGGTTTACTGCATTTTCTGATTGTCAGCGCGGGAACCGTTGACCGCGGAGCGCTTGCGCACGGGCCGATTTGAACGAAACCTAGCACGAGAAATTTATCATGTGACGATCAATCAAACAAGCGTTTCCCGGCAGCGGAAGGCCCGGCGCGTTGCGGTCGCGCGCCGCGGCATTCGGCGGGAATGCGCGTGCGCGCCGATCAGTCGACAGTCACGCCGACCTGCTTGACCACCTTGCCCCAGCGCGCCGTCTCCTTCTTCATGTAGTCGTGGAAATCCCCGGGCGACTTGCCGGTAACGACCGTCACGCCGCCGTTGGCCAGCCACTCTCTCACGTCGGGCGTATCGCCATCGCCTTCTGCGTCGCAGCGTAGAACTCGCCGATGATCACGGGCCGCGCCTCTTGTAGGTGATGTGAGCCATCTTGATCAATTTACTGGTTTTTTTATTTCTCCCAATAGATAGAGGGACCTGTCGCAGGCAAGTCGCCCGCGCAAGCTCCGCGACGCTCAACGGGCCGGAATCAACGGTAGCAGCAGGTGGGAGGGGCGGCTGCCGCCGGTATGGATCGTGTTCTTGCCGCCGGTGTTGTAATCGCCGTGGTAGTGCGTGTAGGGTGCGGCTCCGACGCCGTCGCGCGGCTGGATGTCGAGCCGGATGCGGTGGCCTTTCTTGAATACCATGCAGGTGGGCCAGATCTCGACTTCGACCTTCACCACTTCGCCAGGCCTGAGCCACTGGCGCTCGTCGTGGCTGTGGTATGGGCGATAGGGCAGCGACAGCTTGGGGTCGAGCTTGCGGTGGGAAACGCGCAGCCAGCCCTTCGCCACCGGCACCGGCTGCTGTTGCTGGCCGACTTCCCATATATCCTCGTCGTCGGGACCAATGTTGCGAATGGTGGCGAGGATGTCCATGTCCTCGGTGGTGCTCGAAACCCACAGCACGAGATTGACCGGCGCGGTGACTTCGGTGTCTTGCTTGAGCGGCTCGGTCTCGAACGAGACGCCGAGCCGGCCCAGGCTGCCGACCGCGGTGGCGGTCCACGACGCGGAGGCGACCCCGGCTTTGGACGCGGCAGAGGTGGCATAAGTGATCGAGCCCGATGCTTTTGGCGTCGCGGTCTCGAACGTGCCTTCGGCCTCGCGCCCGCGGCGCGCCTTGGCCGGCTGCAGGTAGAACTTGGTCCAGCGCGTGCGTTTCAGCGGCCACTCGTTCTCTGCGCGCCAGGTCTTGTACGGCCCGCCACCGCCGGTGCGGATCAGGAGCTTGACCGGCGGCTCGTCCATGATTCTCGTGTCGATGCCCTTCAGCCAGTAGTCGAAGAAGCGCAACTGGTCCACGCGCGCTTCCCCGGCGTAGAACGGGTGGTAGTGGGTGCCGGCGTGGATGCGCAGCTTCTTGTGCTTCGCGGCGGCGCGCATGTAGCCCTCGGTGTTGCCGCGCAGGTGCAGGCCCACGCCGCTCCAGTTGCCGGCGCTGTAGAACGGGATCTTGATCCGGTCCCACTGCGGCTGCCGGCCGTGCCAGTAGCCGGTGTCCAGGCTGTTGCGCATGAACTGCCACAGCCAGTTCCGGGAGAACGCATCCGGGCTGGGCTGCTCGCGCCGCCCGAGCAGGTGATGCGCCATGTGATTGTTGTACCAGTTGGTGACGAAACCGAAGCAGAACAGGCCACCGTGATACGAGAGATCGCGGTACATGTCGGCGGCGCCTTCCCACGGGATCATCGCCTTCAGCGACGGCGGCTGCAGGTTCGCGACCAGCCACTGGGTCATCGCGAAGTAGGAGATTCCGCTCGCGCCTGCCGCGCCGTTGCACCATGGCTGCTTCGCCGACCACTCGATCGCGTCGTAGAAGTCGACCGCTTCCTGCAGCGAGAATGGATCGGTCTCGCCCGGGGACTGGCCCGAGCCGCGGGTGTCCACGCGCACCGCGCAGTAGCCGCGCGGCACCCACCACAGCGGGTTCACCGTTTCCCAGTTCATGTACCCGTTGGCCTTCTCCTCGAGATCGGCCGGCGGCACCCACAGCTTGTCCTTCTGGTAGGGGCCGATGTTGATGATCACGGGAAATTTGCCGCTGCCCTTGGGGCGGAAGATATCGGCCTTGAGACGCACGCCGTCGCGCAGCGGAATCTCCACGTCCTTCTGGATAAGACCGCCGATCAATGTCGATTTTTGGAAACGGCTCTTAGCGTCTCTGCTTCTCGTCCTCGGGCGTGATCGGCAGCTTCACCGGGCGCTTGAGCCGCGCCGAAAGGTCGATCGCCTTGGTCAGCATGAGCCGGTTGTGGCCCTCGGCTGCGGTCGCATGCTGGGTCGGCACGCCGAGCGCCACGCGGTTGAGCCAGGAGTTGGTCTCTTCGCGCATCGGTCCGCGCAACTCGCCCAGCGCGATATCGCCCACCGGGTAGCTGGTGAGGAAGTCGACGTGGCGGCGCTTGTCGGGCGCATAGCCCTCGTCCTGCACGAGATTGGTCGCGAGCACGATGTCGCGGTGGGTATCGTCGATGGTGAGCACGCCCTCGGTGCCGACTGCTCCGACCTCCAGGCTGTACACCGCGCCGGGCCAGACCTCAGGCAGGGCCCAGGAGATCACGCCATGGTAGATCGCGCCGTCACTGAACATGATCATGTAGGCGGTGCCGTCGATACCTTTCCACGTCGGACCAAGTGCCTTGTCGACCGAGCGCGCAAAGACCTCCACCGGGTTCTTGCTTTCCATCAGCCACATCACCACGTCGAGCGCGTGAGTGCCGGAAATCACCATCGGCGAGATCTCGGTCGGATTGTCGCTGCGCTTGTAGTTGTCGATGGCAACTAGCCGGTTCATGAATGCACGCGAGGTCACCATCGTCACATCGCCCAGCGCGCCGGTGCGAACCTTCTCCTTGGCGACCAGCCAGCGGCGGCGGAAGCGCTGAGTGTATCCGACCACGGCATCGATCCCGGATTTCTCGATCGCGGCGAGGACCGACGCGGATTCCGCGAGATCGGTGGCGAGCGGCTTCTCGATCATCATCGGGTGGCCGCGCTCGAGCGCGGCCATAACAGGGTCGACGTGCAAATGCTCGTCTGTCGAGATGACAACCGCGTCTACCTCCGGCCGATTCACCAATTCGCGGTGGTCGGCGGTGACGAAGTCGGCGCCGGTCTTCGCGGCGACCAGCTTGGCGCGCTCGGGGTTGGTTTCGGCGAGCCCGATCCAGCCGACCGCGGGGTGGCGCGCAGCGAGCTCTCCGCGGATCAGGCCGACACGGCCCGCACCGACGATGGCCAGTCCGATTTGTCTTGCTTGTTTCTTTGTCATTTGCCCTAAAACCTTTCTTTAAGGGCCCGCCGCGGCAGCGGCGCGGCGCGACTCGGGCAGCGGCAGGGAGACCGGCTCGCGCCGCTCGGCCGAGAGGTCGGCGGCGATGTAGACTTCCATCACCGCGCGCGCCTGCTCTGCAGTCACCAGCACCGGCCGGTCGAGCGCGGCGGCTTCCAGGAAGTAGATGGTCTCCGCCTTCATCGGGCCGGCGTACGCATGCTCGACGAACTCGCCGGGCATCGAAGACATCGGCAGATGCATGCCGTGCTGCATGGTGTTGAGAATCACGTCGCGATGGCTGTCGTCGACGATCACCGCGCCCTCGGTGCCGATCATCTCGATCCAGGTCGAGGCGAAGTTCGGGTAGCCCGGGGGCAGGCTCCAGCCGGCGCCGATGACGAAGGAAGCGCCGTTGTCCATCGTCACCGTGATGTACTGAGTGTCGGGAATGTCGGCGCCGGTCGCGGCCTTCATCGCACCGTAGTTGACGGTCGAGTACACCTGCACCGCCTTCGCCGGCTCGAAACACCACATGACGAAATCCAGGTCATGGGTCGCTTCCATTGCGGCGGGAGAGAGCTTGGTACGGCCGGTGATCTTCTTGCCCAGGCTGCGGGTGACGTGCCGGCTCACCAGCGCGCTCACCGGTTTGCCGATGCTGCCGTCGTTGATCGATTTCTTTACGTACGCGAATTTGGGATTGAAGCGCTGCGAGTATCCGATCGTGAACTTGGCCTTGTTCTTGCGGGCTAGCGCGATCAGCTCATCGGCCTCGTGCAGTTCAATGGCGATCGGCTTCTCGAGGAACACGTGCTTGCCGGCGGAGAGACAATCGCGCGCCATCGGGTAATGCAGGGTCTCCGGCGTGGCCGAGATGTAGTAGGCGTCGATCTCGTCGATCCTGAGGAGCTCTTGGTAATCGGTGGTCGCGGTCTTGGCGCCAGTGAGCTTGGCCATTTCAGCCAGCCGCTCGGGCTTGGTCTCCGCGAGGTGCAGGTTCTTGACGAGGGGGTTGGCGGCGCAGGTCTCGGCGCGTATGCTGCCGCACCAGCCGACGCCGATGATGCCGACGTTGATCTGTTTCACTGGGATTCCTTCGACGTTGGAAAAACGCTCAGCAGAGTGTGGCACGCGCAGCGTGCGTTGCGGCCGCGCGAATGAGTCAGATGTTAGCCGCTGGCCCCATGCCTGACAAATATCGTTTACGAATCTTTGACATAACGATAAGGTATGAGTATCGAATATATCCCTCGCCAAGCCAAGGTTTTTGAGTTCTTTTCCAGTCATGAAGAGATGCCCCGGCGAAGGTTAACGCGGCGCCAAATTCATGCCAATTTGTTATCCCACGAAAACCCGCCAGCCCCGCAAGTCGCATACGAAAAGGGCGACGCCACCATGGATCTTCGCAGTATCAAGTACTTCGTGCAGATCGCCGAACTCGGCAGCATCACCCGGGCGGCGAGTCATTTGGGCATCGCGCAACCCGCGCTGAGCCGCCACGTGCGCGGCATCGAGGACGAGCTCGAAACGCAGCTGCTGGTGCGCCTGCCGCGCGGGGTGCGCCTGACCGGTGCAGGGCGCCAGTTTCTCGAGCATTCTCGCAAGATCATGCGCGAGCTCGACCGCATCCGCGACGAGCTGCGGACCGGCGCCGAGGTGCCCACGGGCAAGGTGATACTCGGCCTCTCGCCCACCGTCGGCCCGCTGCTGCTGCCCGGCGTGATCGCCCGGGTGCGGCGGCAGTGCCCGCAGATATCGCTGAAGGTCGTCGAATGGTTCAGCGCGCAACTCTACGACGCGCTGCTCACCGGCCGGGTTGACGTAGCCGTGCTTACCAACGCACCGCCGTCCCGCGCACTCAAGTTGACGCCGCTCATTTCCGAACCGATCGTTGTGCTGACCCCGCCGCAGGCGCGCGGCGGCCGCCGTTTCTACACGCTGCCGGAGCTCGCCAAGACGCCGCTTGTCACCACGGAAGCGATCCGCGCCATCGTCGAGGAGCAGATCAGCCGCTACGGCGGCCGGCTCAACGTGGAGGCCGAGATGGACGCGGTGGAAGCGATCCGGCGCTTGCTGCTGCAGGGAGCGGGCGCGTCAGTGATGCCGGTGTCGACGTTCCACGACGACATTTGCGCGGGGCTCATCAACGCCTTCCAGATCGCCGATGCGAACGTGCATCGCATGCTCGCGCTGGCGCACCCGGTTGAGCGCCGGCTGCCGCCCGCGGTGGACGAGATCTCGCAGATCGTCACGAGCGAGATGAGCGCACTGTTCGACAGCGGCGTGTTCAGCATGCCGCCGGCCAGGGAGGCGCGACCCGCAGCGCCGGCCGAGGCCGTGCGCGGAGAGGTCCGCGCCTGACTCGCAGGCGGCAGGAACCGCAGGCGGACAGGAGTTGCCGGAATGGACCAGCAGCGTTCTCAGCAGGCCTGCTGGACCCGAAGATCCTGTTAATCTTGCCGATCCGCTTTTGCTTTTCGCCCTTGACGCGGATTTTTCAGAAACGCATCAGCGGCATCACGACCATAAATGCCGATGCAAAGGTCGAGTCGATGGACCGCAAGAAGATCGACTTGTCGCTGATCTCGCCCGGACCGCAGGCCTTCTTCTACGGGTTGAAGGACGAGGATGCGGCAAAGACCGCGCGCATCGTGAACGAAGGCATCGCGCAGATGGTGGCGAAGCGCCCCGATCGCCTGCGCGGCATGGCGACGCTGCCGATGCAGCATCCGGACGCCGCGATCGCGGAGCTTGGGCGCGTGGTGAAGGACTATGAATTCAACGCCGTCGAGATCGGCACCGCGATCGGCGACGAGGAGCACCCGGTCGACCGGCTCGAAGCGACACCGCGGCTGACGCCGGCCGAGCGCGAGGCGATCGGCGGCGAGAACGCGGCGCGGCTCTTCGGCCTCAAGGCCTGACGGATGGGACGGCACATGGGCCGCCGCAGGCAATCATGAGCCGCTTCACGCCACTCGTGACGCCGCCGAACGATGCGGGCGGCGAAACCTACTGGTTCGTGTTCCGCGACGGTGAGATCCTGGTGCGGCGCGAGGCCGGCCGCATCGCGGTGCCGTGCTGCAGGGAGCAGCACGCGGTCGGCATCAGAACGGCGAGCACGGTTTATCTTGGAATGCTCGACGAGCGGCACTGCTACGCTTGTGAGGCCGAAGGCAAAGCCGCGGCGCCGGAGGGAATGGAATTCCTGTCGCTGCGCGCCCTGGTGCTGGAGGGGAACGAAACGCTGACCGACGTCGCTGGGCGCGCGATGCAGATCAAGGAATGGGACCGCACGCACCGCTATTTCGGCTCGCAGCCGTGGCCGTTCCCGCATGCGCTGGTCATGGCGTTTCACGCAGAGTACGTCGGCGGTGTAATGCGGGCAGACCAGGCTGAGCTCGAAGAAGCGCGCTGGTTCAGCGTGGACGCGCTGCCCGAGCTGCCCGAAGGAGTCCACATTTCGCGCCAGCTGATCGATGCGAAGATCACGGCGCTCGCCAAGTAGTTTTGAGACAGCGGGTGTGATTGTGCGGGGTGGTCGCGCATGATACGATTCCCCACACGTCAGCGCGGCCGCAAGCGCGCGCCGCCACCCGATTCAATTCGTCAACTGAACCGACCCAGAAAGTCTTCGATGCCTTTTCACCGTTTTGAGTCGATCGAGAGCAAAGTGCTCACGCCCGACCTCTCGACCGGGCAGGGTCCGGTGATCGAGGGCCGCTACATGTACTTCTGCCTGGTGCACAAGGTCGCGGGCACCGGCTCCGAGCTGCATTACCATCCCAACGAGCTTCTGATCTTTCCGGTGCGGGGAAAGCTAAACGGCATCGTGGGCAAGGACCGCCGCATCGTTCCACCGGGCACCTTCGTGCACGCGCCGGCCTACGCCCGCCACTCCATGCGCGCTACCGAGGAGAGCGACTGCTCGTACCTCTACATCAAGGACAAGACGTGGACCGTCGTGGGGCTCGCCGCCGATCAGGCGGTGCCCGACAAGGCGATGACGGTGGACGAGATCAACCGCCTGCACGAGGCGGGCAAGGTCGAGCGCGCGCGCGCCGGGGAAGGCAAATCGCAGATCATCATCGAAGGCCTGAACGAGTGCTTCTACCCGCTGCTGCCGGATCTCGATGCGCCGCAGGTCTCCGCGCGCCGCGTCTCGTGGGTCGAGGGCGAGCGCCTCGCCTTCGGGCTGTTCGACGTGCCCGGCGGCTATGACGAACCGGAACTCGTGAGCGAGCGCGAGGTCTTTGTTTACATGATCCGCGGCACGGTTGAGGCCGCCGTCGACGGCAAGAAGAAGACCGTCTCCAGGGAAGATGTGATCCGCATTCCCAAAGGCGCGCGCTACCGGCTCAGGGCGCGCGCGCCGTTCGCACGCTATGCGATGGTGTGCTCCACGCCGTATCTCGAGCGCCGCATCGACGGCATGACCCCGGAGCAGGCGGAGCAGGCGCGAATCAGCATGAAGGCGAACTGACGGGCGCCTGCCGGGCAAGCAGCACAACACGACCAAAGGAGGAAATATCATGCACGCAAGATTTTTCAGTATCGTAGCCGCCGCACTGGTCATTGCCGCGGCAGCGGCGTTGCCGGCGCATGCCCAGGGCTGGAAGCCCGACCGCAACGTCGAGCTGATCATCCCGGCCGGCGCCGGCGGCTCGCTCGACAACACCGGCCGGACCATCAACCGCACATGGGACGCGATGAACCTGGTGCCGGTGCCGACCCAGATCGTCAACCGGTCGGGCGGCGGGCACGCAATCGCCTATGCCTATCTCAACCAGCACCAGAACGAACCCAACATCATTTCGATCACGTCCGCGACCATTCTGATCAATCACATCAACGGCCGGCTCAAGGTGACCTACACCGACTTCACTCCGCTCGCGGTGATGGTGACCGAGTACATCGCGTTCGTGGTGAAGCCGGAATCGCCGATCAAGACCGGCAAGGACCTGCTCGATACGCTGAAGAAGGACCCGCAGTCGCTCAGCATCGGCATTTCGAGCGCGCGCGGCGGCACGCATCACCTGTCGGTCGCGCTGCCGGCCAAGTCGGCCGGAGTCGACTTCAAGAACCTGAAGCTCGTTGCGTTCAACTCGTCGAGCGACGCGGTCACCGCGCTGCTGGGCGGCCACGTCGACGTGATCTCCACCAGCAATGTCATCGCTGGCCCGCACATTGCCGAAGGCCGGCTGCGCGCGATCGCGATCTCTTCGCCCAAACGGATTCCGGGAGCGTTGGCCAACGTGCCCACCTGGGGCGAGCTCGGCCAGAAAGGCGTGTGGGAGAACTGGCGCGGGCTGATCGGCTCCAAGGGCATGACGCCCGACCAGGCGGCGTTCTGGGGGAACGTGCTCGAGGGTGTGTCGAAAAACGGCGAGTTCGTGAAGTTCGCGGACAAGAACAACTGGGTCATCGACTTCAAGGGCCCGGCCGCAACCAGAGCGTTCATGAAGGAGTCGTACGACGAAATCAAGGACCTGATGTCCGCGCTCGGTTTCGCCAAGTAAACCGGCGCACAGGGTCCGGCACCAGATCAAGTTTCCGGGAGTGCAATCATCGATGACGTAGAGCTTGTCGGGCAGGTTGGGCTCGGCATCATGGGCGGCGCATTCGCGAAGCACCTGCTTGCCGCGGGTTTCGAGGTGGCGGGATTCGATCCCGATTCCCGCCGGCGCGCCGAGCTGAAACGACGGGGCGGGCGGCCGCTGGCGTCCGCCGCTGCCGTTGCAGCGCCCGCGAGCGTGATCATCACCTCGCTGCCCAGCGTGGCCGCGGTCGAAGCGGCATTTTTCGGCCGCGACGGCATCGCCGCGAAGGCGCGGCGCAGCACAATCGTCATCGAGGCGAGCACGCTGCCGCTCGGCGTGAAGCTCGACGTGCGGGACCGTTGCGCGAAGAAGGGCATCACGGTGCTCGACTGCCCGATCAGCGGCACCGGGGCGCAGGCGGCAGGCAAAGACATTTCAGTTTACGCGAGCGGCGACCGGGCGGCGGTGAAGCGCTGCGGCGCGATATTCGCCGGCATGGCGCGCAGCACGCATTACTGCGGCGCGTATGGCAACGGCTCGAAACTGAAGTATGTCGCCAACCTGCTGGTCACGATCCACAACGTGTCCGCCGCCGAGGGGATCGTCATGGGGATCAAATCGGGGCTCGATGCGAAGCTGCTCTACAAGGTCATCCGGGACGGAGCCGGAACCTCGCGCATGTTCGAAGTGCGCGGGCCCATGATGGTCAACGGCGATTACGCCAAGGCCACGATGAAGGCCGAGCTCTACAAGAAAGATATCGATATCATCGAGAAGTTTGCGGCGGACTTGCATTGTCCGACGCCGCTGTTCGAGGCATCCAAGCCGTTCTATGCCGCCGCGCTCGCGCAGGGCCGCGGCCGGCAGGACACCGCTTCGGTGTGCGCCGTGCTCGAACAGATGGCCGGCGTGAAGCGCCGCCGCAGTGTCCGCAGCAAGACTTAACCTATCGGCTGAACATGACAACCGCGACGCTTTCCCCGCAAGCCCAGGCCAAGCAGACGCTCGCCTGGAACATGAAGCTCATCTCGCACAACGAGCTCGCCGGATTCGGCGGCATCGGCGAGGGCATCAACATGCAGGTGGCCAAGGACGGCCGCCGCATACTGTGGCTCGCGCACGAATCCGCGCCGAAGAACTTCACCGCGGTCGACGTTACCGATCCGAAGAATCCGCAGGTGATCGTGCAGACCGACCTGCCGCATGAGGGCGTGCGCTCGAATTCGCTGGACGTCGTTGGCGATGTCATGGCCGTGGCCTATCAGACCAAGAAGACCGGCGACAAGCCGGCGGGCATGGACCTCTTCGACATCAGCACGCCGGAGAAGCCGAAGCTGGTTTCGCATTTCGACGCCTCCGGCCCGCACTCCCGCGGCGCGCACTGCGTGTGGTTTGTCGATGGCGAGTACGCGCACCTGACCTCGGGCTCGGCCGATTTCGAGCCGACGCATCCCAACGATTTCCAGTTCTACCGCATCATCGACGTGCGCAACCCGTCCAAGCCGGTGGAAGCGGGCCGGTGGTGGTATCCGGGGACGCACAAGGGCGACTCTGCGCCGCCGCCACCACGCCACCCGCGCTTTGACGGCGGCTATCGTCCGCACAACGTCAACGTCTATCCCGAGCGCCCGGATCGCGCCTATGTAGCCTACCTCGACGGTGGCGCACTGATCCTCGACATCTCCGACAAATCGAAACCCAAGATGATCACCAACTGGCGCTACTCGCCGCCATTCAACGGGTTCTGCCACACGGTCATGCCGCTGCTGGGCCGCGACCTGCTGATAGTCACCGACGAGTGCACGAAGGATGATGGCATCGACTGGCCGAAGCTAGGCTGGGTGGTCAACGCCAGCGTGGAAACCAACCTGGTACCGGTATCAACGCTGCCGCTTCCGCCCCCGGAAAACTTCACCAAGCGCGGTGGGCGCTACGGCGCGCACAATCTCCACGAGAATCTGCCGGGGCCCGCGTCGTTCCGCTCGAACACCATGGTGGTCGGCACCTTCTTCAACGGCGGCGTGCGCGCATTTGACACGTCGAACCCGTACCAGCCGCAGGAGATTGCCTATTTCGTACCCGGCGCGCCAGAACTGTCGCCGAAAGGCGCGATCCAAATCAACGACGTGTGGGTCGATGAGAAGGGGCTGGTCTACGCCGTGGATCGCTTCGCCGGCGGCCTATACATCATCGAGATGACCCCGTAACGGGAGCCGGCAGCGATGCTGGACGCACTCTCCGGGAAGTTCCCGGTCAGCGTCGTCACCGGGTTTCTCGGCAGCGGCAAGACCACGCTGATCAACCGGCTGCTCAAGCGCCCGGACATGAACCGGGTCGCGGTGATCGTGAACGAGCTGGGCGAGCAGGCGATCGACAACGATCTGATCGAGACGTCCTCCGAGCAGATGATGCTGCTCAACAACGGATGTCTGTGCTGCGTGTTGCGTGGCGACCTGCAAGAGACGCTGCGCGATCTCTTCGTTAAGCGCCGCAACGGCGTCGTGATCGACTTCAACCGCGTGATCATCGAGACGACCGGCCTGGCCGATCCGGCGCCGGTAATGCAAACGCTGATGACCGACGACATGCTGCAGGCCCATTACCGGCTGGATTGCGTGGTGACTCTCGTCGACGCGGTCAACGGCCTAGGACAGCTTGAAACCATGCAGGAGCCGGTGAAGCAGGCGGCACTGGCTGACCGCATCGTCATCACCAAGTCGGATCTAGCGTCGAATGAAAAGATCAACAAGCTGGAAAGCCGGCTGCGCGAGCTGAATCCACAGGCGCCGGTCAAGCGCGCGCTGAACGGCGAGATCGAGCTCGCGTTCCTGATCGACGTCGGGCTGCGCGACACGCGCGCGAAGCTGGCCGACATTGAGCGCTGGTTGGGGGTGGGCACGCACGAAGGCGCGGACGGCCACGTACACCGGCACGACCAGTCCATCAGGTCCTTTTCCCTGCGCTTCGACCAGCCATTCACCTGGGAAACGTTCTCGCAGTGCGTCGAGGTCCTCACCTCGATGCGCGGGCCGGACCTGCTGCGGGTCAAGGGTCTGGTGAACTTGGAGGGCAGGCCGGGCCCGGTGGTGGTGCAGGGGGTCCAGCATCTGTTCCATCCGCCCGTCGAACTCGCGGGCTGGCCGAGCGCGGATCGCGCCACGCGCATCGTGTTCATCACCCGAGGCATCGAACGCCGGACGGTAGAGCAGCTATTCGGCGCTGTCATCGCGCTCTCGGGCCAGCGCGACGCTCAAAAGGCCAGTCGTAGTGGATAGGATTGGCGGGATTATCAGGAATGGCGGTGCGGCGCATCGGCCGCCGCCGCGGCAGGCGTTAATTCTTGATCGTCTGGTGCTGGGTAGACCAGTTGTCGAACATATCATCGTGAAAGTGGAAGCGTGACGCGAGGACAAACATGGCGCATAAACTTAAATCGTTGGCAGAGCGGTTGCCGTTCGCGGCTACGGATCAAATCTCCTACCGTGACAGTGGGCCGAAGGGGATATGTGTGAGGCGCCTCATCGCCGCGCTCGTCTTCGCGCTGGTTTCGCCGGCGGTGGCCGTCGCCGCGGGGTATCCCGAAAAGCCGGTGCGCTTCATCGTGCCCTTCCCGCCCGGCGGGGGAACGGATGCGCTAGCGCGCATCCTCGGCGCGAAGCTCGCCGAGCTCTGGGGCCAGCCGGTCGTCATCGACAACCGCGCCGGAGCGCAGGGGAACATCGGTACCGCGGCTGGCGCGAAGGCCGCGCCGGACGGCTACACGATTACGTTCGCCCACCAGGGCGCGCTCGTGATCAATCCGCACCTGTACCGGACGACCGGCTATGACACGTTGAAGGACTTCGCAGCGGTCGCGCGCACGACCCAGATGGCGTTCGTCGCAGTCGCCCATCCTTCGGTCCCTGCCACGAACCTGCGGGAATTGGCGCAGTACGCGAAGCAGCATCCGGGGAAGCTCACCTTCGCCTCGAGCTCGGCCGGACCGCACATCGTGGGCGAGCTGTTCCGGCTCACGACGGGAACCGACCTGGTGCACGTACCGTATAAGGGAGCGGGGCCCGCGCTCAACGATCTGCTCGGCGGTCATGTCTCGCTCATGTTTTCCAACCCAACCTCCACGGTGCCGCACGTCAAGAGCGGAAAGCTGCGCGGGCTCGCGGTAATGGACAGCAAACGAAATTCCGCGCTCCCCGACGTACCCACCGCGCTCGAGGCGGGCTATCCGGAACTCTCGAACGTAATCGAGTGGTACGGGGTGGTCGTGCCGGTGGGAACGCCGCGCGAGGTTGTGCGCCGGCTGACCGACGGGGTACTGCGCGCGCTTGGTGCACCGGACGTCGCGGAGCGGGTGCAGCGGATGGGCCAGACACTCGCCCCAACCGGCGCGGAAGACTTTCAGAAACTCATTCGCGCCGAGCACGAACGCTGGGGCAAGGTGGTGAAGGCATCCGGCGCAAAGGTCAACTGAATTGCCCGCTAGCCCGCGCCCAGGCAGCCGCTTCGGTCGGGTTTCCGTCCGAATCGTCAGCCGGGTTTGTTATTAGCGGCCTGTCGAGCTGCTAAGTCCGACACGCTGCCAGCTGGATCGGCACGGAAGAACATGGCGGAAACCTACGAGCTTTACGCGCTCAAGTACGCCCACCATCCCCGCACGGCGAGCCACAACTTCCTCAGCGGCGACCCGCACGATGGGCCGATGCCGCTCGACTACTTCGTCTGGCTTGCACGCAGCCCGGCGCGCACCTTTGTCATTGACACCGGATTCGGCGCTGCCAGCGCGTCCAAGCGTGGACGCACGTTGCTGCGCAGCCCCGTCGAAGCCCTGCGCTTGCTCGGCGTGGAGGCCGACGAGATCAGGGACGTGATCATCACGCACCTGCACTACGACCATGTCGGCAACTTCGATCTGTTCCCCAAGGCGATCTTTCACCTTCAGGAGCTCGAGATGGCGTTTGCGACCGGCCGGCATATGGCAAATGCGTTCATGCGCGAAGCGTACGAGGTGGAAAACGTGGTTGGAATAGTGCGCGAGGTCTACAAGGAGCGCGCACGGTTCTACAACGGCGATGCCGAGCTTGCGCCGGGCATTTCCGTACACCTTATAGGCGGTCACACCATGGGCCTGCAGGTGGTACGGGTCAATACCAGGCGAGGTAGGGTCGTGATTGCCTCCGATGCGAGCCATTTCTACGCCAACATGGTCGAGCGGCGGCCGTTTCCCATCGTCTATAGCGTCGGCGACATGATCCAGGGTTGGGATCGCCTTTTGCATCTAGCCGATTCCCCCGAGCACGTCATACCGGGACACGACCCGGAGGTCGGGCGGCGCTATCCTGCGCCGTCGAAGGAGCTCGCCGGGATCGTCATACAACTCGACGTGAACCCGGCGACATGAATCCAGAACCCGATGTCACAGCCGCGCTGGCACGCTTTCTCGTCGATTCGCGCTGGCAGGACGTGCCGGAAGCTGTGCGCCACGCGGGTCGGCGCACCCTGCTCAACTGCCTCGGCACCGCGCTCGGCGGCTGCCGCGATTCCGCGATTGAGAAGGCGCTCGCGGTGTTACGTGAATTCTCCGGTACGCCAGCAGCAACGATAATTGGCCACCGAATGCGCCTCGACACGCTGAGCGCCGCGTTCATCAACGCCGCCAGCGCCAACGTGTTCGACTTCGACGACACGCACATGCCTACCGTGATTCATCCGGCTGCGCCCGTGGTCCCGGCGGTGCTCGCGTGCGCGGAGCGTGCGCGCGTGACCGGAGAGCAGTTGCTGCATGCGCTGATCCTCGGCGTCGAAGTGGAATGCCGCGTCGGGAACTCGGTCACGCCGTATCACTATAGTCACGGCTGGCATATCACAAGCACCTGTGGCGTGATTGGCGCCGCCGCGGCCGTCGGCAAGCTGCTCGGGCTCGATGTGCAGCAAATGATTTGGGCGCTGGGTCTTGGCGCCAACCAGGCCTGCGGCCTCGTCGAAAGCCTCGGCAGCATGGCGAAGAGCGTCAGTGTCGGCAACGCGGCGCGTAACGGGGTTGTCGCGGCGCTGCTCGCGCAACGGGGCTTCACGGCGGCGCCGCGCACGATCGAGGGCCCTTTGGGCTTCGCGCACGTGATGGGACAGGCGCCGGACCTTGCCGCGATAGATTGCGGCCTTGGGGCCGATTGGGAAAGCGCCCGGAATACCTACAAGCCCTATCCCTGCGGAATCGTACTGCATCCGGCGATTGATGCGTTCCTGGAGCTGCGCGCGAGGCACGGGCTCGCGGCCGAGTCCATCGAGCGCGTGACAGTGAGGGGCAATCCGCTGCTGCGCCAGCGCACCGACCGGAGGAATCCGCGCTCCGGACGCGAGGCGCAGGTGAGCCTGCAGCACACCGCTGGCATCTGCTTCCTCTGCGGCTTGGCCGGGATCCGTCAATACAGCGACTCGTGCGCTGCCGAGCCCGTAGTGCAGGCGTTCGGCGCGAAAGTCGAAATCGAGGACGATCCCGCCGTTTCCGCCCAGGCTGCGGTGGTCACAGTGCGCACGCGCGAGGGCCGGACATTCAGTCTCGAAGTTTCTCACGCCCTCGGCAGCCTCGAGCGGCCGATGAGCGACGCGCAGATCGAGGCCAAGGTGCGCGATCTCGCCGCGTTCGGAAATTCGACCTGTGACGTCGAACAGCTGATAGATGTAGTGTGGCGGGTCGACCGACTCGACGACGCCTCCACCCTCATGAAGTTCGCCGTGCCGCAAGCCGCTTGAATGTCACGAGACGGATGAGTTCGTGCTGGGGAGTCCTGCGCGATCTCGCAAAACGGAGCCGCAGCATCGGCTGCGGTCACGATCCCCATGTTTCCGCGATGATGAACCTCTGAGGACGATCAATTCTCCTCGCGGCAATGCTCGCCATGCGGCTCTCCTCTTGTCCAAATGGGACGGAATCTGGACGAGGAGACCGGGAAAAAGAGCTACGAACGCGCTCCTTTCACCGTTTCTGGCACGATTCCGAAACCAAAACGTGACAATCGTGCCAATGAGTTGCGAGCGCATCGCGCAACCCTTTGAGTTTGGCTCCCCGAGTAGGGCTCGAACCTACGACCTGCGGATTAACAGTCCGTCGCTCTACCGACTGAGCTATCGGGGAATGAACCGTGAAAAACTGGGCAGAACCACTTCGGAAAGGCGCATATATTAGTGTTTTGAGGCGGTTAGGTCAATGTACCGGAGCGATTTCTGGCACTCATGAAGTGGATCCGGCGCATCGCAATCATGGCTGGCGTCCTGCTGGCCCTTCTGGCCGCGGCGCCGTTTTTCATCACGCTCGACGACTACACCCCGCGCATCGAGCAGGAGGTGTCGCTGAAGTTGAGGGAGCCGGTGGCGATCCGGCATCTGCGCTTCTCGCTTCTGCCGCTGCCGCACTTCAGGGTGGACGGGATCTCCGTCGGCAAGACCGAGGACCTCAGAGTCGGCAAGGTCATCGTGCGGCCCGACTTATGGTCGCTTATGGAGCCGGTCAAGGTGATCAAGAGCATCGATATCGAGGATCTCGTGCTCACGCAGAAGGCCGTGGACAAGATCCCCGAATGGATCGCAGGGGATACGAAACCTGGCGCACCGGCCACGGCCGCACCAGTGCGGGTAGAGAGCATCCGGCTCGACAATGCGATGGTCAAGCTGACAAAAGTGAGCTTCGGCCCGTTCGATGCGCGGATCAACCTCAACCGCGCGGGTCGGCCGACCGACGCCTCGATCGTGACGCGCGACGGCAAGCTCAGGGCGCTCATCAAGCCGGACAAGCCGGACTACTACCTGATCGACGTCAGCGCACAGGCGTGGGCGCTGCCGGCGGGGCCGGCCATTGTCTTCGACGAGATCCACATCAAGGGCATCGCAACCCCGAAGCAGCTGCAGCTCGGCGACATGCGGGCGCGGCTCTACGGCGGGAGCGCCAACGGCAAGATGGAGCTCGGCTGGCAGAAGGGCGTGCAGCTTAGAGGCAACCTGCATATCCGGCGCGTCGAGCTGAAGTCCCTGGTACCGCTGTTCTCGGACAAGGCCCGGATGAGCGGCCGGCTGGATGCGAAGCCGGTATTCTCCGCCAGCGCGCCAAACGCCGCGCAACTCCTGAGCGCGTTGCGGCTGGAAACCCCGGTCAACGTGCAGGACGGGGCGTACTACGGCGTCGATCTCGGGAAAGCGGCGACATCCTTCGTCAAGGATGATGCCGGCGGCGGCGTGACGCGGTTCGACGAGCTGTCGGGACGCTTTGCGCTCGATCGCGGAACGCAGCGCCTGACCAACCTGAAAATCGCCTCGGGCTCGTATGCCGCGAATGGCCACGTCAGCATCTCGCCGGCGAAGGAGCTGTCGGGCCGGATCAATGCGGAAATCACGGCCGGCCAGCTCACCGCGGCTTCGGTGCCGCTCAACGTCTCGGGCACGGTGGGGTCGCCCATGCTGTTCCCGACGGCGGCTTTCCTCGCCGGGGCCGCGGCGGGCACGGCGGTACTCGGGCCGGGGCTCGGTACGACGGTCGGCGCAAAGGTCGGCAGCTGGGTCGAGAGCCTGTTCGGCTCAGGCGATGAGAAGAAGCCGCCTGCGAAGTAGCGCGGTTCTCCCGCGGCAGTCGCACTGCCGCATGCTTGTTAGCCGGAAAATCAAGCCAGTAGCATGTTTCTTGCCTGCTATATCGGCGGCTTACGGCAGATGACACGGGACGCGACTGGCCGTACGGGCCATGCGATTTCGGCGCTATCAAAAATATGAAGATAGAAACAACGAGTTACGTCGAGACGGCAAGACGGGTCCTGTTCCGTGTCGCGCTGATCTACCTCGGGCTGATCGGGGTCTGGGTGCTGATCCAGAGCGGAATTCCGATCGCGCTCGTCGCGAACGTCGAGATTTCGGAACTGACGTGGTGGCAGACCTTCAACGCCTGGTTCTTCGTCGGGGCATCCGGCTGGCTGCTCTACCTGCTGGTCAACAAGGGGCTGGCGCTGGTTGCGCGCACCGAAGAAGCGCTGCGGCTGCGGGACCGCGCTATCGAGGCAAGCGGCAACGCCATTTTCATCACCAGCAATCTCGAAGAAGATCGGCCGATCATTTACGTGAACCCGGCGTTCGAAAGCATCACCGGCTACCGGGCATCGGAGGTGGTCGGGCGCAATCCGCGTTTCCTGCTCGGCAGCGACAACAAGCAGCCCGAGCTCGAAGCGATTCGCAGCGCGCTGAAGGAAGAACGGCCGTGCCGTGTGGTGCTGCGAAACTACCGTCGCGACGGCACTCTGTTCTGGAACGAGCTCTACATCTCGCCGGTCCGCAACCCCGTCGGGGTGGTGACCCACTACGTCGGCGTGCAGAACGACATCACGCAGTCGCGGAGCTATCAGGAAGAACTGGCCCACCGCCACCGCTTTGACACGCTGACCGGGCTTGCCAACCGCAACCTCCTGATCGACCGTATCGACACCGCCATCGCCCGGGCACAGCGGGGCGGGCGCAGCGTCGCGGTGGCAACGCTCGATCTCGACAACTTCCGCGTGGTCAACGAAAGCCTCGGCCATCAGGTCGGCGACCAGCTGCTCCGGCTGGTTGCCGAGCGGCTCACTTCGAACGTCCGAGCGGGCGATACCGTGGCGCGCATGGGCGGAGACGATTTCGCGATCGTATTCATCGAGCAGGGTGGAGAGAGCGTGGTGGCGGCGGAAACCCGGCGCATCATGCAGGCGTTCGAGCAGCCATTCGTGCTGCTGGAGCGCGAGCTCTTCGTCACCATAAGCATGGGCGTGGTCGTCAGTCCTTACGACGGGGAGGATGCGGAAGCGTTGCTGAAGAATGCCGAGACCGCGATGTATTTGTCGAAGGAGCAAGGCAGCAACACCTGCCGCATTTACGCGGCCGAAATGAATGCCCGGGTCGCCGAGCGGCTCGATCTCGACGGCAAGCTGCGGCGGGCGATCGAGCGCAATGAGTTGCACCTGCACTACCAGCCGCAGCTCGACCTGCGGACCAACCGGATCATCGCGGCCGAGGCACTATTGCGTTGGCGGCACCCGGAGATGGGACCGATTCCCCCCGCAAAATTCATCCCGCTGGCGGAGGAGACCGGGCTCATCATTACGATCGGGGATTGGGTTTTGCGCACCGCGTGCGCGCAGAATCTTGCTTGGCAGAAGGCCGGGCTCGATCCGCTCGTCGTAGCCGTCAACATTTCCGCCCGGCAGTTTCGGCAGGGCGACCTGGCGAAGCGGGTTGCATCGATTATTGCGGAGACGGGCCTCGACGCGCGCTACCTCGAGCTGGAAATGACCGAGACGGCGATTATGGAGAACCCGGGTGAGGTGATCAAAACGCTCAATGAGTTGAAGGCGATGGGCGTGCGGCTGGCGATCGACGATTTCGGCACCGGCTATTCAAGCCTCAGCTACCTCAAGCGCTTCCCGGTCGACCGCCTCAAGATCGATCAGTCGTTCGTCAAGGACATTCCGTTGGATTCCGAGAACGCCGCGATCGTGCAGGCCGTGATCAGACTGGGCCACAGCATGAACCTGCGCGTCATTGCCGAAGGGGTGGAAACGGTCGACCAGCTGGCTTTTCTGCGGGCCAACCAGTGCGACGAAAAGCAGGGCTACCTCTTTAGCAAGCCGGTGCCGCCGGAAGAGTTCGCGGTGCTCGTTCGCGAGGGACGGCAGCTCGCCGCGTAGCGCGCTGCCGTTTCCTTGCGCTCGCAGTGAACGTCAGACGAGAACGCTGGCGATCGACTTTGCGGCGTGATCGATGTTGCGCGAGTTGAGCGCCGCCACGCAGATGCGGCCGCTGTCGATGGCGTAGACCGAGAATTCGTCGCGCAGGCGGTGCACCTGTTCCTTGGTAAGGCCTGAGTAGGAGAACATACCGCGCTGTTTGGTGATGAAACTGAAGTCGAAGTCGGCGCGGACGGTGCGGATCTTGTCAACCAACTGCCGGCGCATCAGCTTGATCCGGTCGCGCATCTGCCCGAGTTCCTGCTCCCATAATTTGCGCAGCTCGGGCGTCGTCAGCACCATCGTCACGGCCTGCCCGCCGTGGGTCGGCGGATTGGAGTAGTTGGTGCGGATTACGCGCTTCAGCTGGCTCAGCACCCGGCCTGCGGCGTCCTGGCTCTCGACGACGACACTCAAGGCGCCGACCCGCTCGCCGTAGAGCGAGAGGGATTTCGAGAATGAGCTCGACACCAGGACCCCGGGGCACGCGTCGGTAAATCGGCGAACGGCGGCGGCGTCGGCGTCGATCCCCTCGGCAAACCCCTGATAGGCGATATCGAGAAACGGCACGATGCCGCGCGCGTTGACGACTTTCAGCACCTGTTCCCACTGCCCGGCGTCAAGATCGACCCCGGTGGGGTTGTGGCAGCAGGCGTGCAGCACAGCGACCGACCCGGCGGGCATTTTCTCCAGCGCGCCAAGCATGCCGTCGAAGTCGACCCCGCGAGTCGGGGCATGGTAGTAGGCGTAGGTGTTGACCTTGTACCCGGCATACTCGAACAGGGCGCGGTGATTCTCCCAGCTAGGATCGCTGATCCAGACCTCGCCCGTGGGATTCACGCGGCGGAGCAGATCGGCGCCGACCTTGAGCCCCCCGGTGCCGCCCAGCGTCTGGACGGTCACGATGCGCCCCTCGCGCAGGGCCGCCCGGCTGGCTCCGAAGATCAGCTCCTGCACGGCGCGGTCGTAGGCCGGGAGCCCGTCGATCGGCAGGTAATTGCGCGGCATCGGGATCTCGGCGAGCTTCTGCTCGGCACGGCGCACGCACTCGAGCACCGGCACCTTGCCGCTGTCATCGCAATAAACGCCGACGCCGAGGTTGACTTTGTTGGGGCGGGTGTCCGCGTTGAAGGCCTCGGTGACGCCGAGAATCGGGTCGCGCGGGGCCATTTCCACGGAAGCGAGCGGGGATGAGTTCATCGATTTGCCGGTTGCGGGTGAACGAGTCTGGAGTGGGCGAACATTCGCCGGTCGTATAAGCATGCATTTTACCCGTTCGCCGGCATCGGGTGTGCAGGCGCGTGCGCACCCGGATAACGACTGGCAATGCATGGCGCCGCCATGTCACAATCACAGATTTTCGCAGGCCAGACCACAGCGGTACATGGCGGACTCTCTTCCCAAAACGGCGGCAACCGGGGTGGTCGCGTTTCCGGGAAGCCCCTACCGGCTGCACCAGACGTTCGAGCCGGCGGGCGACCAGCCCGAGGCGATCGAGCAGCTCGTCGCGGGTGTGCGCGACGGACTTGCCTACCAGACGCTTCTCGGCGTAACCGGCTCGGGCAAGACCTACACCATGGCGCACGTCATCGCGCGCCTCGGCTGCCCGGTGTTGATCATGGCGCCCAACAAGACGCTGGCCGCCCAGCTCTACTCCGAGATGCGCGACTTTTTCCCGGAACACGCGATCGAGTACTTCGTGTCGTACTACGATTACTACCAGCCCGAAGCCTACGTGCCGTCCAAGGACCTCTACATCGAGAAGGATTCGAGCATCAACGAGCACATCGAGCAGATGCGGCTCTCCGCGACCAAGGCGCTGCTCGAGCGGCGCGACACGATCATCGTGGCAACGGTCTCCGCGATCTACGGCATCGGCGACCCGGTCGACTACCACGGCATGATCCTGCACTTGCGCGAGCGCGAGAAAATCCTCCAGCGCGACGCCATTGCGCGGCTGGTGGCGATGCAATACGAACGCAACGAGTGCGAATTCCGGCGCGGCGTGTTCCGCGTGCGCGGCGACGTGCTCGACGTGTTTCCGGCGGAGAACTCCGAGACCGCAGTGCGCATCACGCTGTTCGACGATGAGGTGGAGAGCATCCATGTCTTCGATCCGCTCACCGGGCACGTACTGCAGCGAGTTGCGCGCTTCACGGTCTACCCGTCGAGCCACTACGTCACGCCGCGCGCCACCACGCTGCGCGCGATCGAGGCGATCAAGGCAGAGCTGCGCGAGCGCATCGACTGGTTCCTGAAGGAAAACAAGCTGGTCGAGGCGCAGCGCGTGGAGCAGCGCACGCGCTTCGACCTGGAGATGCTGAACGAGATGGGATTCTGCAAGGGCATCGAGAACTACTCGCGCCACCTGTCGGGCCGGCAGCCGGGCGAGCCGCCTCCGACGCTGATCGATTACCTGCCGCACGACGCTCTGCTGATCGTCGATGAGAGCCACGTGACGATTCCGCAACTGGGCGGCATGTACCGCGGCGACCGCGCGCGCAAGGAGAACCTCGTCGACTACGGCTTTCGCCTGCCCTCGGCGCTCGACAACCGGCCGCTCCGCTTCGATGAGTTTGAGAAGATGATGCGGCGCACGATCTTCGTGTCGGCCACACCCGCGGATTACGAGCGCGAGCGCCAGGCGCAGGTGGTAGAGCAGGTGGTTCGGCCGACCGGCCTCGTCGACCCCCGGCTGGAGGTGCGCCCGGCAGCCTCTCAGGTTGATGATTTGCTTTCGGAGATCAACGAGCGAGCGAGGCGCCACGAACGCGTGCTGGTGACAACGCTCACCAAGCGCATGGCCGAGGATCTTACCGATTACCTCGCCGGGAACGGCGTCAAGGTGCGCTATCTGCATTCGGACATCGATACGGTCGAGCGCGTCGAGATCATCCGCGACCTGCGTTTGGGAGAATTTGACGTGCTGGTAGGCATCAACCTGCTGCGCGAGGGCCTGGACATTCCGGAGGTGTCGCTGGTGGCGATACTCGACGCCGACAAGGAAGGCTTCCTGCGCTCGGAGCGCTCGCTGATCCAGACCATCGGCCGGGCCGCTCGGCATATCAACGGCACCGCGATTCTCTATGCGGACACCGTTACCAATTCAATGAAGCGCGCCATCGGCGAGACCGAGCGGCGGCGCGCGAAGCAGATCGCCTACAACCAGGCGCGAGGCATCACGCCGAAGAGCGTGATCAAGCGGATCAAGGACATCATCGACGGCATCTACGATCACGATGCCGCACGCCAGCAACTGAAGGCGGCGCAGAACGAGGCGCGCTACCAAGCCATGAATGAGAAGAGCCTGACGCGAGAGGTGAAGCGGCTGGAGAAGGAAATGCTCGATGCCGCGCGCAACCTGGAGTTCGAGCGTGCGGCCGAGCTGCGGGATAAGCTGAAGGCGCTCAAGGAACGGCTTTTCATCCGGGCTGCTTGAGCGGGAACATGTGCCGTGCGCTCATCGGGGATTCGACTGCACCGGAAGGAAGACGGGCGAACGAAGGGAGGAGAGCCCGTGCGCCCGCTACCGCGGTGGGTTGGGCTGACGAGGCATCCGCGGGAAAACGAGTCAAATGCGAGCCCCCAAATTGAGTATCCATAAAGCCGCGCACGTCCGCATGTGCGTGCTCTTCGTGTGCACCGGCAACATCTGCCGGTCGCCGACGGCAGAGGCGGTGTTCAAGCACCTCGTCGAGCAGGCGAGTGAAAGCGCGCGCATCCTGAGCGACTCCGCGGGAACGCACGCCTACCACATCGGCGAACCACCCGACGATCGCGCGCAGCAGGCGGCGCGCCGCCGCGGCTACGATCTCAGCGCGTTGCGTGCTCGCCAGGTGCGGCGCGAGGATTTCACCGAGTTCGACCACGTGCTGGCGATGGACGGGCACAATCTGCAACTGCTTGCGCACCGCTGCCCGCCCGAGCACCACGGAAAGCTGTCCTTGCTGATGCAATTCTCTGAGCAGGCGGCGGGCGACGTGCCTGACCCGTATTACGGCGGGCCGCAGGGCTTCGAGCAGGTGCTCGACATGGTGGAGGATGCGGCGCGTGGGCTGCTGCGCCGCATCCGTGAAAATCTCGATTAGCTGGGAGCTGAAGCCGTCGAGCGCTCGGTTTCCGCTGGCAGCGGGCCGGCAACCCCAGCGTCAGCGGTTCCCGGTGCGTCGCGCGTTTCGACCTGGACCAACGGCTCCTCGCTGGCGGGCGGCAGCGGTGCCCGCGCGCGCTTAACCCTGTGTTCGGCCCGTTCCTCCGGCGCCGTCTGGGGCGCCGTTTTCAGCTTGTCCGGATTGGTTTCGATCTGCACCAGATCCGATGGCCAATCGAGCGTGAGCGGTGCCGGCGCGCCAGACTGGAGCGCCGACGCGGGCGCGGGCGGACTGACTTCACGCACGACTTCTTCTGGCTGCGCCTCCGGTTCCGCCCGGACCGCCACCGCGGGCTCGATGTCTGAAGCCGCGGGAGGGGCATAAGCCGATGGTGCCTGCGGGTTTTCCGAAGGCAATGGCGCGTCGACCGGCGGCGCTGCCACCCTGGATTCCTCGAGATCGGGGGCGATCCGCGGAGCTGCGTCCGGGGCCTGTTGCGGGAACTCCGTTTGATGTGCCGCTGCGAAATCGGCACGGGGTTCGCGCCGGCTGCGGCGGCGGCGTCCGCGGCCTTCGCCTTGCTCGCGCTGCTGTTGCGGGGACTGGCTGGCCTCGTGCAGGGGCGGCGGCGCGGCTTTTTCCGGACTTGCTTCGCCGCGTTGCACGCGTGCTTCGTCACGCTGGCGCCGGGAGTCGTCCCGCTGCTGGCGCCGGGATTCGTCCCGTTGCGGCCGCTGTTGCCGCTGTTGCTGCTGCCCCGCCTCTTGCGGCCGCCGTCCGTCCTGGCGGCGCCCCTCATGCCGATCGTCCCGTCCGCGGCGGCGCATGTCGCCACGATCGCGGTGCTCCTCGCCGGGACGTTGCTGCTGCCCGCCGGAGCGGTCGCGCCGGGCGGGCGCTCCTTCGCGCTGCGCGGTATCGCGGCGGCTGCGGGGCGGCGTGCGCGAGGGAACCGCGCGTGCCGTATCCGCTGCTGGGGTGGCGGGCGCTGCTGCCGCTCCGCGCTTGAACCAGCCAAAGATCTTGCCAATGATCGACGCTGATGCCGGCGCGGCAGGCGCCGCGACCGGCTCAGGTTGCCAGGTTGCTGGCGCGGGCTGCTGCGGCGTGATGCCCTTGACCGCTGCCTCTTGGCGCGGCGCCGGCGGCTCCTGCGCGCCAATGCCGCCCCGGCTCTCCTCGCTCGGCAGCTCCACCAGCTTGTAGCTCGGCGGCAGCTGATCGGTCTGGTTGAGATCGTCGTGGCGCAGCCGCGTCACCGAATAATTGGGCGTTTCAAGATGCATGTTGGGAATCAGCGTTACCGTGACGCGATGGCGCGCCTCGATCAGATGCAGGTCCACCCGCTTCTCGTTCAACAGGAAAGTCGCAACATCCACCGGCACCTGTGCGTGCACGGCGGCGGTATTCTCCTTCATCGCCTCTTCCTGAGCGATGCGCAGAATGTGCAGTGCGGTAGACTCGGTGCCGCGGATATGGCCGGTGCCGTGGCAGCGCGGGCAGGGGCTGTGGCTGCTCTCGCCGAGCGACGGGCGCAGGCGCTGGCGCGAAAGCTCCATCAGGCCGAAACGGGAGATCTTCCCCATCTGCACACGGGCGCGGTCGTACTTGAGCGCATCGCGCAGGCGATCCTCCACCTCACGCTGGTTGCGCCCGGATTCCATGTCGATGAAGTCGATCACGATCAGGCCGCCCAAATCGCGCAACCGCAGCTGGCGCGCAAGCTCGTCGGCCGCCTCGAGATTGGTGCGCAACGCGGTTTCCTCGATGTCGGCGCCGCGCGTCGCGCGCGCGGAGTTGACGTCGATCGATACCAGCGCTTCGGTATGGTCGATGACTATGGCACCGCCGGAAGGCAGGTTGACCGAGCGGGAATAGGCGGACTCGATCTGATGCTCGATCTGGAAGCGCGAGAACAGCGGCACGTCATCCTTGTAGAGCTTCACCCGGTTGACGTTGTTGGGCATAACGTGGCTCATGAACTGGTGCGCCTGCTCGTAGATCGCCTCCGTGTCGATCAGGAGCTCGCCGATTTCCTGATGGAAATAGTCGCGGATGGCGCGGATCACCAGGCTCGATTCCTGGTAGATCAGGAAAGCGCCTTCCTGCTGGGTGGCGGCGTTCTCGATCGCGTGCCACAGCTGCATCAGGTATTTCAGGTCCCAGTTCAGTTCTTCGGCGTTACGGCCGATACCCGCGGTTCGCGCAATGACGCTCATGCCTTGGGGAATGTCCAGTTGGCCGATCGCTTCCTTCAGCTCGTTGCGGTCCTCGCCCTCGATACGCCGCGATACGCCACCGCCGCGCGGGTTATTGGGCATCAGCACCAAGTAGCGGCCGGCGAGACTGATGAAAGTAGTCAGCGCCGCGCCCTTGTTGCCGCGCTCGTCCTTGTCGACCTGGACGACGATCTCCTGGCCTTCCGACACGGCATCCTGGATGCGCGCCCGGCCGGGGTCCACGCCCGGCTTGAAGAAGGTGCGCGCGATTTCCTTGAAGGGGAGAAACCCGTGGCGCTCGCTGCCGTAGTCGACGAACGCTGCCTCGAGGCTGGGCTCGACGCGGGTGATGACGCCCTTGTAGATATTGCTCTTGCGTTGCTCTTTGCTGGAGGATTCGATATCGAGGTCGACCAGCTTCTGACCTTCGACGATGGCGACGCGCAGCTCTTCGGCCTGCGTCGCATTGAATAACATGCGTTTCATTTCTTTTCTTCTCCCGCGCTCAACACGTCACGGGATGGGCAATACTGCAGACGCCCGCGTGAACGCGGGCGGTATTAGGGCTAATCAGTCACTTGGCGCGAGCATGGATCAGGATGTCTAACCAGTCCGGCTGATGCAGTTTGCCTTTTCAAGAATCCGCGCCCGGCGCGAATTCGGGAATATGTCTTGAGCGCGTAAAATTACTTTTCATCGCTGCTTAGCATGGTGAGCGACATTAACCCAACTCAGTCCGGCCGCACTGTTGTAGTGCAGGACGCCTTACTTCAACGTCACACGACTCTGCGCACACTGCGGTCGCAATCGCTGCGGAATCGTGCGGTGTTTGCGCTGTGCGAATACACCGCTCCCTGCCGCCGACGCGGGCGCCTGGTGCGAGACTGGGAATCATGGACACCGTTTGAGGTCTTACGAATAGTATAAGCAAATGAAAGAGTTAAGTAAAGATTCCGCCAGCTGGCACGAGGTCGGGGTGGAAGCGGCCGGACAGCGCGTCGACAACTACCTGATACGATTGCTGAAAGGCGTGCCGAAGAGCCACGTCTATCGCATCCTGCGCAGCGGGGAAGTGCGGGTGAACAGCGGGCGGGTCGGCCCGGAGCACCGCCTCGGCGCAGGCGACCGGGTGCGTCTGCCCCCGATCCGGGTCGCTCAGCGCAGCAACCCGTCCGCGCCGGCTCGCGGGTTCGACGCGGCGATCCTGTACGAGGACGACGCGCTGCTCGTTCTTGACAAGCCGGCCGGCGCGGCGGTGCATGGCGGCAGCGGGATCAGTTTCGGCATAGTCGAGCAGCTGCGCGCGGCGCGGCCCGCAGGGCGCTTCCTCGAGCTCGTGCACCGGCTTGATCGCGACACGTCCGGTGTGCTCATGCTGGCGAAGAAGCGCTCGGCGTTGACCGCGCTGCACGAGCAGTTACGCACGGGGCGCGTGGCCAAGCACTACCTCGCGCTGGTGCACGGCAGGTGGCACAACCGCCGCCAGAACGTGCGCCTGCCGCTGGCGAAGTACCTCTCGTCCGCGGGCGAGCGCCGGGTCGGCGTCGAGGCCGACGGGCTGCCATCGCACACCGTTTTCACGCTGCGGCGGGGAACCCGCGAGTTCAGCCTGCTCGAGGCCGAATTGAAGACCGGACGCACGCACCAGATACGCGTGCACCTGGCCCATCTCGGGTTTCCCATCGTCGGCGACGACAAGTACGGCGATTTTGCCCTGAACAAGACGCTCGCCCGGCAGGGCCTCAAGCGCATGTTCCTGCACGCGGAGAAGGTGAAGATCGTTCACCCGCTGACCGGGGAGGCCATCGCCTTCGAGGCGCCTCTGCCACGCGAGCTCACGGTGTTTCTTGATTGGATCGAGACCGCGCTCACCGGGGCGACGGGACCGGCGTGATGGCCCGGCGCTTCGAGCTACTGGTCTTCGACTGGGACGGCACGCTCATGGATTCAGCAGCCGCGATCACCGCGTCGCTGCAGGCCGCGTGCCGCGATCTCGATCTGCCGGTGCCGTCCGACGAGGACGCGCGGTTCATCATCGGCCTCGGCCTGAACGACGCGATGACCCGCGTACTGCCGTCGCTGGCGCCAGCGGATTATCCGCGCGTGGTCGAGCGCTATCGCCACCATTTCCTGGCCGATGATAACCGCGTCGCCTTGTTCCCCGGCGCCCGGGATACGGTGGCCGAGCTGCACGAAGCGGGTTTCGTGCTGGCAGTCGCCACCGGTAAGACCCGGCGCGGGCTCGATCGTGAACTCGCGGCGACCGGGCTCGGCGCCTATTTCCGCGCAACGCGTTGCGCCGACGAGGGGTTCTCCAAACCCCATCCCGGGATGCTCCAGCACCTGATGGCGGAACTCGGCGCCGAGGGCAAGCGGACGCTCATGATCGGCGACACCACCCACGACATGGAGATGGCGCGCAGCGCCGGCGTGGCGCGCCTGGGCGTCGCCTACGGCGCGCACGCGCGGCACGAGCTGCTTGCTTTCGATCCGGTCGGTTGCGTCGACGCGATCGCCGAGTTGCGCGCGTGGCTGCGCGCCAACGCATGACAGCGGGCGTGCATTCTGCAACTAAAGCGGGGCGGGTTCTCGGCTATACTTGACGCTGTGGTTTTCAACGGCTAGGTACCGCTATGCCTGATCTCGAGCAAGTCAAATCCGGGGACGACTGGGAGCGCAAAACGCTGGAGAAGGTCGCGCTTGCGGCGATCCAGGAGCAGCGCCGCACCCGGCACTGGGGCATTTTCTTCAAGTTGCTACTGTTCGTCTACCTGTTCGCGCTGCTGTTCATCGGCATGGGCTGGTTCGGGAAGAAGGATCTTGCGCCCGGCAATCACACGGCGATGATCGAAGTAAACGGCGTGATCGCGCCAACCGGGCAGGCGAGCGCCGATGTCGTGATGACCGGCCTGCAGGATGCGTTCAAGGACAAGCGCACGCAGGGCGTCATCCTGCGCATCAACAGCCCCGGCGGGAGCCCGGTGCAGGCCGGGCACATCAACGACGAGATCCGGCGGCTGCGGGCGAAGCATCCCGATATCCCGGTTTACGCGGTGGTCGAGGACATCTGCGCGTCGGGCGGCTATTACGTCGCCGTCGCCGCGGACAAGATCTACGTGGACAAGGCGAGCATCATCGGCTCCATCGGCGTGCTGATGGACGGCTTCGGCTTCACCGGCACGATGGAGAAGCTGGGCGTCGAGCGCCGTCTACTTGCAGCCGGCGACAACAAAGGTTTTCTCGATCCGTTCTCGCCCGTCAACGAAACGCACAAGGCGCACGCCGAGAAGATGCTCGACGACATTCACCGGCAGTTCATCGAGGTCGTGCGGCGGGGCCGCGGCAAGCGGCTGAGGGACACGCCGGGACTATTCTCCGGGTTGATGTGGACCGGCCAGGACAGCGTCGATATGGGGCTCGCAGACGCGCTCGGCGGCATCGATTACGTCGCCCGCGAAGTGATCAAGGCGGAGACGATCGTCGATTTCACGCCGAAGGAAAACATCGCGGAGCGGGTGGCCCGACGCTTCGGCGCGGCAATGGCCGAGACGCTGGTGCGGCTGGGCGCGGCAGGCAGCTTATCGATCCGGTAGGCGGTAGAGCAGGAACACCGCCGGCCGTCGACCAAGGTCCGGCGGCTGTCTTCTCCATGCGCCAACCGGCCGCGTCCGGACGGACTCATCCGGCAGGGTGAGGTCCGCCGCGATACACAACAACGTGTCGTCACAGCAGGCTTCCAACGCCGCCTGCAGCAGTGCCGTGTTTCGGTACGGCGTCTCGATAAAGATCTGCGTCGCGTCTTGCTCGCATGAGACGCGCTCAATCTCGAGCAGTTTCGTGCGCCGCGCCTCGCGCGCCACCGGCAGGTACCCGTGGAAGGTGAAACGCTGCCCGTTCATGCCGGAGGCCATCAAGGCGAGCAGCAGGGCGGACGGGCCGACGAGCGGCACCACGCGCACCCCGTTCCCATGTGCTCGGCGGATCAGGCCCGCACCCGGATCGGCGATCGCCGGACAGCCGGCTTCCGACAAGAGCCCGCAATCGCGGCCGGTCAGCAGGGGGGCGAGCAGGGCTTCGAGCTGGCCGTCGGCGGTATGCTCGTCGAGAGTATCGATGCGCACCGTCTGCAGCGGGTGAGGATAGCCCGCCCGCTTCAGAAACTGGCGTGCCGATTTCGGATTCTCGGCGATGAAGCAGGTGAGTGCCGGCAATACTCGCAACGCAGCGCCGGCCAGCACTATCGCCGGGTCGCTGGTGCCGAGCGGCACCGGGATTAGGTAGAGCGTACCGGATCCGGCCATCGCGGTCAGACGACTTCCACGCCCCGGTTCTTGAGCATCGTGGTAAGGGCGATTAGTGGCAGCCCGATCAGGGCGCTCGGATCCTCGGAGGCGACACGCTCGACCAGAGCGATGCCCAGCCCCTCGATGCGCGCGCTCCCGGCACAGTCGTACGGGCGCTCGACCGCGAGATAACGCTCAATCCGTGCATCCGTCAGCTTGCGCAGCACGACCGTCGTCGGCACGTTTTCGAGTTGGGCCTCACCGGAGGCCGCGTCGAGCAGGCAGAGCGCGGTGTAGAACACCGTCTCCCGGCCGCGCATGCGGCGCAGCTGCTCCACGGCGGCGGCGTGGGTGCCGGGCTTGCCCAGCACCTGTCCGTCAAGCACGGCGACCTGGTCGGAGCCGATGACCAACGCCACGGAGTGACTGCGCGCCACGGCACGGGCCTTCGCTTCGGCGAGACGCAACGCCGTGCGCTCGGGAGCCTCCCGCGGCAGCGGCGTCTCGGCGACGCCGGAAGCGACCATCTCGAAACGCAGACCAAGGCGCTCGAGCAGCGCGCGGCGGTAGGCCGAAGTGGAAGCCAGTACGAGTTGCGGGGGGTTCACGATTGCACGTTCGGGGCAGGGTCGACAAAAAGACCGGGTGGAGACATCTAAGTCCCTGCAAAATCTCATTTTTCCATGACATTGCTTTGACAGGAAAGCGCGAAAATACTATCATGCGCCGCTTATGTCTGCACGGACCGTCATCGACAGTCCGGAATTCGTCCGAAGCGGCCGGGAGATGCGCGGGACGGTTCCTGTCGCGAACCTCGAGCGCCTTGCCGGCAGTTTGCACGACGCCGGCGGCAGCATTTCGTATACGCTCAGGGGCAGCTACGACAGCCGGCGCCGACCGCGCCTGACGCTATGTATGAGCGGGATGTTGCGGTTGCAATGCCAGCGTTGCCTTGCCTTGCTGGAGTTTCCGCTGCAGATTGCCAACACGCTGCTGTTGCTGCGCGAGGGCGACGCGGCGGAGGGCGAGGTCGATGATCCGCTGACGCCGGACGCCATAGACGCGAGCCCGGAACTCGACGTCGATGGTCTGATCGAAGACGAGATCCTGCTCGGCCTGCCGCTTGTACCGAGGCATGCGGAGGGCACGTGCGAGTACAGGGCATCACCGACGCCGCCGAAAGGCGCGAACGGTTCCGTTTTCGCCGCAAAGCTAGCGGCGTGGAAAAAACTTTGACAGATCAAACGTAAGGAGTACTGAAATGGCAGTTCAGCAGAACAAGAAGTCGCCGTCCAAACGTGGCATGCACCGCTCGCACGACTTCCTCACGGGTCCCCCGCTGGCGGTTGAACCGACCAGCGGCGAAGCACACCTGCGCCACCACATCAGCCCGAACGGCTATTATCGCGGCAAGAAGGTCATCACGACCAAGGGCGAGTAGGCGGGCCGCGCTGGCCCCGGCGCGCGACCTGCTCCTGCGCGCCGGATAACAGTACCAACTGCGGCCAAGAGGAGATCGTCGGATGATTGTGACCGTTGCCATCGATTGCATGGGCGGCGATCACGGTGTGCACGTTACGGTGCCAGCGGCGCTCGACTGCCTCGGGCGCGATCCGGAATGTTCCATGATTCTGGTCGGCAAGCAGAACGCGATCGAGGCCGAACTCGGCCGGCGGCGAGTCACCGATGCGGCGCGCGTCAAGGTGCAGCACGCGAGCGAGACGGTCGAAATGGGCGAGCCGCCGGCGCAAGCGCTGAGAGGCAAAAAGGATTCCTCGATACGGGTCGCGGTCGACCTGGTGAAGCGCGGGGCGGCGCAGGCGTGCGTAAGCGCCGGCAATACCGGGGCACTGATGGCGATCTCGCGCTTCGTGCTGAAGACCCTGCCCAGTATCGACCGTCCGGCGATCGCCGGCATCCTGCCCACGCTCACGGGCCAAACCTATATTCTCGACCTCGGCGCCAATGTGGACTGCACGGCAGAGCACCTGTTGCAATTCGGCATCATGGGGGCCGAGCTGGTCGCGTCGGTCGAGCACCGCGCGCGTCCGTCGGTCGGGCTGCTCAACATCGGCGCGGAAGACATCAAGGGCAACGAAGTGGTGAAGAAAGCCGCCGAGCTGCTGCGCGCGAGCGGGCTCAATTTCCACGGCAACGTTGAGGGCAACGACATCTACAAAGGCGCCACCGACGTGGTGGTGTGCGACGGGTTCGTCGGCAACGTCGCGCTGAAGGCCTCCGAAGGCCTTGCCCAGATGCTCGCCACTTACCTGCGCGAAGAATTTAACCGGAGCCTGTTCACGAAGCTTGCCGGCCTCGTCGCGCGGCCGGTGATCAACGCCTTCAAGGAGCGCGTCGACCACCGTCGCTACAATGGCGCGAGCCTGCTCGGGTTGCGCGGCATCGTGATCAAGAGTCACGGCTCTGCCGACGATTACGCATTCGGATTCGCCATCCAGCGTGCGGTTGAAGAGGCGCGCACCGGCGTGCTAGCGCATATCGCGGAGCGCATGGTGGCCATGCAGAAGAGCGCCGCATGAGCTGCTACTCCCGGATCATCGGTACCGGGAGCTACCTGCCGGCGAAAGTGCTGACCAACCGCGACCTCGAAGGCGTGATGGATACCACGGACGAATGGATCTTCACTCGCACTGGAATCCGCGAGCGGCATATCGCGGCGGACGACGAGAAGGCGAGCGATCTGGCACTGAACGCGAGCCGCAAGGCGATCGAGGCCGCGGGCATCGCGGCAAGTGACATCGGCCTGATCGTGGTCGCGACCACGACCCCGGACATGGTTTTTCCGAGCACTGCATGCATCCTGCAAGCCAAGCTCGGCGCCAAAGACTGCCCCGCATTCGACGTGCAGGCAGTGTGCAGCGGCTTCATATACGCGCTCGCGGTGGCCGATCAGTTCGTGCGCTCCGGCCAGTATGGGAACGCGCTGGTGGTGGGCAGCGAGATCTATTCGCGCATACTCGACTGGGAGGATCGCTCGACCTGCGTGCTGTTCGGCGACGGCGCGGGCGCGGTGGTTCTTCGTGGTGAGAGCAAGCCCGGGATACTGTCGAGCCATCTTCACGCCAACGGCCGCCTCGCCGGCATCCTGTCGGTGCCCGGCTCGGTGTGCGCGGGCAAGGCAAGCGGGCGGCCGCTGCTGCAAATGGAAGGCAACACGGTTTTCAAGTTCGCGGTGAAAGTGATGGGCGAAGTCGTGGAGGAGGCGCTGGCCGAGAACAAGCTGCGGACATCCGACATCGACTGGCTGATACCGCACCAGGCAAACATCCGTATTATTCAGGCGACCGCCAAGCGGCTCGGCCTGAGCATGGAGAAAGTGGTGGTAACGGTGGACCGCCACGCCAACACCTCGGCGGCATCCGTCCCGCTCGCGCTCGATGAGGCAGTGCACGATGGGCGCATCCGCAGCGGGCAGCACGTGCTGCTGCAGGGCATGGGCGGCGGGTTCACCTGGGGTGCAGTAATGGTCAAATGGTAAGAGCTAGACGATGAAACTGGCATTGGTCTTTCCGGGGCAGGGCTCGCAGTCGATCGGCATGATGCAGGGCTTCGCCGAGTCGAAAGTGGTGCGCGACACGTTCGCCGAATGCGGGCCGGGCAAGGTCCTCGTCGGCATGACGAAGCGCATAGACGGCAATCTTCGGGGTCTCGCGATTGCGGATCCCCAGTCGCTTGCGGCAGCACTGGAGACCGTCAAATGAGCGCACTCGACGGCAAGGTCGCCCTCGTTACGGGGGCTTCACGCGGAATCGGCCGGGCAATTGCCCTCGAGTTGGGTCGGCAGGGTGCTGTCGTTGGGGGTACCGCCACCAGCGCCGGGGGTGCCGCGAAGATCACGCAGGCGCTCGCGGCCGCCGGTGTAAAGGGCGTCGGTCTGGCGATGAAAGTCGAGGGCGGGGATCAGGTCGAGGCGGCGGTCGCCGAGGTGCAGCAGCAGTTCGGCGACATCTCCATCCTGATCAACAACGCCGGCATCACCCGCGACAACCTGCTGTTACGCATGAAGGACGTAGAATGGGACGAGGTCATGTCTACCAATCTCAAGTCCGTCTACCGGCTGTCCAAACTCGTGCTGCGCGGCATGATGAAGGCGCGCGCGGGCCGCATCATCAACATCACGTCCGTGGTAGGCGTCACGGGCAATGCGGGCCAGACCAATTACTCGGCTGCGAAGGCGGGAATCATCGGGTTCACCAAGTCGCTCGCACGCGAAGTGGGCAGCCGCAATATCACGGTGAATTGCGTCGCGCCAGGTTTCATCGACACCGACATGACGCGTGCGCTCAACGACACGCAGCGCGGGACTCTGGTGCAGCGGATCCCGCTTGGACGCCTGGGCGAAGCGGAAGACGTGGCGGCGGCCGTGGCGTTCCTCGCATCTCCCGGTGCGGCTTACATGACCGGCTGCACGCTGCATGTCAACGGCGGCATGTTCATGGAATAGGATTGAATTTAAATCATTTTCCCGACGCCAAATCTGGTAAAATACGCGCACAATTTCTGCAGTAGAATCCCGGCCTGCGGGACAGCGGTCCAGTCCAATCGACTCATAATGCACGAGGAAAGGGGGCGTTAATGGAAAACATCGAGCAACGCGTCAAGAAAATTGTTGCCGAGCAATTGGGGGTCAACGAGGCCGACGTCAAGAACGAGTCATCGTTCGTCAACGACCTGGGCGCGGATTCGCTCGATACCGTTGAGCTGGTGATGGCGCTCGAGGAGGAATTCGAGACCGAGATCCCAGACGAGGAGGCCGAGAAGATCACGACGGTTCAGCAGGCGATCGAATACATCAAGGCCCGCAGCAAGGTCTGACGCAAGCTCGCTCCGGAGCGAAGTTGGCCAGACGCAGAGTCGTAGTCACCGGCCTGGGGATCGTGTCCCCAGTCGGCATCGGGGTGCAGGAGGCCTGGTCCGGCATCGTCGCCGGCCAATCAGGAATCACCCGCATCACCCGCTTCGACGCTTCTACCTTCAGCACACAGATCGCCGGCGAAGTGAAGGGGTTCGACGTCGGCAGGTATCTGTCGCCGAAGGAATCGCGCCGCATGGACACTTTCATCCATTACGGCATGGCGGCGGCGATCGAGGCCATCAAGGACGCCGAGATCGAGGCGAAACCCCAGGATGCCGAACGCATCGGTGTGAACATCGGCGCCGGTATCGGAGGCCTGCCGCTGATCGAAGAAACCCACATCGTGTACCAGAAGAGCGGCCCGCGCAGAATTTCACCGTTCTTCGTACCCGGTACCATCATCAACATGGTTTCCGGCAATCTCTCGATCATGTACGGGTTCAAGGGACCCAACCTGGCGATCGTCACCGCGTGCACCACGGCGACCCACTGCATCGGCGAATCGGGTCGCATCATCGAGTACGGCGACGCGGACGTCATGATCGCCGGTGGTGCCGAGGCCACTATTTCCCCGCTGGGCGTAGGCGGATTCTGCGCCGCCCGCGCGCTGTCCGGCCGTAATGACGACCCGGCCGGCGCAAGCCGTCCGTGGGACAAGGATCGCGACGGGTTCGTGCTGGGTGAGGGCGCGGGGGTGCTGGTGCTCGAGGAATACGAGCACGCCAGAAAGCGCGGCGCGAAGATCTACTGCGAGCTTGCGGGCTACGGCATGAGCGCCGATGCGCACCACATGACCGCGCCATGCGAGAATGGCGACGGTGCGATGCGCTGCATGGTAAATGCCATTCGCAACGCCGGGGTCAATGCCGATGCCGTCAACTACATCAATGCGCACGGCACGTCGACGCCGGTTGGCGACATCGCCGAAACTGTCGCGGTAAAACGCTGTTTTGGCGATCACGCCGCACGCGTTGCCGTGAGCTCGACCAAGTCCATGACGGGCCACCTGCTGGGCGCCGCTGGCGGCGTCGAGGCCGTATTTTCGGTGCTCGCATTGCGCGACCAGGTAGCCCCGCCCACTATCAATCTGGTCAATCAGGACCCGCAGTGCGATCTCGATTACGTCCCGAACACTGCGCGCAAAATGAAGATCGACGTTGCCGTGTCGAACTCGTTCGGGTTCGGCGGCACCAACGGCAGCCTGGTCTTCCGCAGAATCTGACCCCCGGCGCCTCGGGTTGCGACCGCGCGGCTTTCCGGCCGCCCGTCCCATGATCCTGGTAAACGGCGAGCCCGGAGAGAAGGTTGGCGCAGCCGACCGCGGCCTCGCTTACGGTGACGGCGTGTTCCGCACGCTCGCCGTCCGCAACTCGCAGCCACAGGCCTGGTCTCATCATTACCGAAAGCTGCAGCACGACTGTGTTGCGCTCGCGCTCGCCTGCCCGCCCGAGACGCTTCTCCGGAACGAGCTCGCGCGCGCCGTGCCGCCAGCAGGGGACTGTACAGCCAAGATCATCGTCACACGCGGTATGGGTGGGCGGGGATACGCGCCGCCGCCCGCTGCAATGCCGACACGGGTCGTCATGACCGCGCCGCTGCCGCAGAATCCGGCCGGCTACGTCACCCGCGGCGTCGCGGTCCGGGTGTGCGCAATCCGCCTCGCGCCGCAACCGGCGCTTGCCGGTATCAAGCATCTCAACCGCCTGGAGAACGTGCTCGCGCGCGCCGAATGGACCGATCCGGCGATCGCGGAGGGCATCATGCTCGACAGAGCCGGCAGAGTCATCTCCGGCACCATGAGCAATCTGCTCATCGTCGAGGGCGAAGCGCTGGTCACGCCGGCGCTGTCGTGCTGCGGCGTGGCCGGCGTTACGCGCGATCGCGTACGCGCCGCTGCGGCACAGCGCGGCATGGCGTGCAGCGAGGACGAGATCGGCATCGAGCGCGTGATGCGCGCTGACGCCGTGCTGCTCGTGAACAGTCTGATCGGCGTCTGGCAGGTGGCTACACTGGCCGGGCGCACCTGGGCACCACAGGAGGTAACGGGGCACATGAGAGAATGGCTGGATGGCGCCGACGACTAAACGACGTGTCATAGCTGCAGCGCTGCTGCTTGCGGCATGCGGCATCATTGCCGCGGCGTGGTTTGCGCACTACGTCTTCAGCCATCGCGCTCTGCCGCGCTCGCCGCTGCAGTTCACGCTCAAGTCCGGCAGCAGCCTGACCGGCGCCGCCAGGCAGATGGCGGAGGCAGGCGTGCTTGCTCGTCCCGGCGTGTTCGTGGTCATGGCGCGTATGCTGGGCGAAGCAGGCAAGGTCAAGGCGGGAAATTACGAGGTCGAGAAGGCCATCTCGCCGCTCGATCTGCTGCACAAGATCACCCGTGGCGACGTAACGCTGGACAGCATTACCCTGGTCGAGGGTTGGACCTTCAAGCAGATGCGCCAGGCGCTGGACAGGCACCCCGCGCTGCGCCATGACACCCTGGGCCTCGTCGAGAGCGAGATTCTCAAGCGACTGGGTGTCGGCGAAACCGCGGCGGAAGGGTGGTTTTTCCCCAGCACCTACCACTTCAGCAACGGCACCGCCGATTTCGCGATTCTGCGCCGCGCCCACCAGCTGATGCGCACCCATCTCCAGGGGCAATGGGAGGCGCGCAACCCGGCGCTGCCGCTCGCCACGCCGTACGAGGTGTTGATTCTCGCGTCGATTATCGAGAAGGAAACCGGCCAGGCAGCAGAGCGCCCGTTGATCAGCGCCGTGTTCGTGAACCGCCTGCGCATCGGCATGCGGTTGCAAACCGATCCTACGGTCATCTACGGCCTGGGCGATGCTTTCGACGGCAATCTGCGCAAGCGCGATCTGCTAGCCGATACGCCCTACAATACCTACACCCGCGCCGGCCTGCCGCCCACGCCCATCGCGATGCCGGGCCTCGACTCAATCAAGGCGGCGCTCAACCCGGCCGACAGCAACATGCTCTACTTCGTGTCACGCGGCGACGGGACGTCGCATTTCTCCCGCACGCTCGGAGAGCACGACCGGGCCGTGACAAGATATCGGAACAGCGGGCAACGCTGATGCGCGGCAAGTTCATCACGCTCGAGGGCATAGATGGCGCGGGCAAGACGACGCACCTCCAATGGCTCGCCGGTTTTCTCAAGCAGCGCGGAGTGCGGGTGACCGTCACGCGCGAGCCGGGGGGCACCGAGCTTGGCGAAGTGCTGCGCCGGGTCGTGCTCGACCGCGCGCAGCGGCTGCACCCGGAGACCGAGGCGCTGCTGATGTTTGCGGCGCGGCGCGAGCACCTGGCCCGGGTCATCCGTCCCGCGCTCGAATCGGGCGGCTGGGTGGCGTGCGACCGTTTCACCGACGCGACCTTCGCGTATCAGTCGGCTGGCAGCGGCGTAGCCTGGCAAAAAATGGAGGTGCTCGAGGGCTGGGCGCAGGAAGCCCTGCAGCCGGATCTCACCATTTTCTTCGACGTAGCGCCCGAGACCGGGCGGGCACGCACCGGACGCGTCCGCGAGCCCGATCGGTTCGAGCAGGAGCAGGGCGACTTCTACCGCCGTGTGCGGGAAGGCTATCTGCGACGCGCGCGCGAGCACCCGGAGCGCATCGAAATCATCGACGCCAACGACGCCGTCAGTGAAATTCAAAAGCGACTTGAGTTAATAGTTATAACGCGTTGTTTTTAAGTATTATAACGCTATCAGTACCGAGCCAGATATGAATTGCCTCCCGTGGCACAAGCAAGATTTTGGCCGGCTTCTCGCAATGCGAGTCCGGTTGCCGCACGCGCTGTTGATTCACGGCCGGCAGGGCATCGGCAAGCTCGTTTTTGCCCAGGCGTTGGTCCAGTCCCTGTTGTGCGAGGCCCCGACTGCGGCGGGCGCTGCCTGTGGGAAATGCGCCGCCTGTAGCTGGTGCGAGGCCGGCGGCCACCCGGACTGGCTGCGGATCGAACCGGATCAATCAGGCGACGAAGATCAGGGCATTGAAAAAAAGTTCGGACGCCAGATCACGGTCGATCAGATCCGGCAGCTGCCCGATTTCATCAACATTTCCAGCCATCGCTGCGGGCGCAAGTTCGTTCTAGTGCACCCGGCCGAGGCGCTCAACGTCAATGCCGCCAACGCACTGCTGAAAAGCCTCGAAGAACCTCCGCCGAACACGTATTTCATACTGGTTGCGCACCGGCCGCATTTCCTGCTCCCCACGATCAAGAGTCGCTGCCAGCATGTCGCGCTGGCGCCACCATCGGCCGAAGTGGCGGAAGCCTGGCTGCGGGCGCACAATGTGGGGGAGCCGGCACTCGCCCTGGCGCAGGCCGGCAACGCGCCGCTGCTCGCCGCCCACCTCGCAGACGGGGACTGGTGGCAGCAGCGCGCAACCCTGCTCTGCGCCATTGCCAGCCCTCGATTCGACCCGCTGGCGGTCGCCGAGCAGGTGCGCGATGTGCCGCTGCCGCACTTGGTCGGCTGGCTGCAGAAATGGTCCTTCGATTTGATTTTCAAGAAGTTTCTCGGGAAGATCCGGTACAATCCGGACTACGCGGACGCCGTGGCCGACAGCGCTGACAGCGCTGATACCTGGAGCCTGCTGCAGTTTCACCGCGACCTGTTGGGCATGCAAAGGGTGGTGAACCACCCGCTGAATGCCCGGCTGGTTATCGAAGACCTGCTACTGGTCTACGCGCGGCTGCTGCGGGGCTCCGACAATCCGTCGCGCTGAGCTCCATGTTCGTCGATTCGCATTGCCATCTCACGTTTCCCGAGCTCGCTGCCAACGTGGACGGCATCCTGTCGCGTATGCGCGACAATGCAGTGACGCACGCCCTATGTGTCAGCGTTACGCTAGATGACTATCCGCACGTCCTCGGGCTGGCCAAACGGCAACCCCATATTTTCGGGTCGGTCGGAGTGCATCCGGATTACGAAAATGTGCCGTCAGTTGTCCCCGTTGAACTTGCGCACCTCGCCGATCATCCGAAAATCATCGCAATTGGAGAGACCGGGCTGGATTACTACCGCCTGAAAGGCGACCTGGAGTGGCAACGCGAGCGTTTCCGCAGACATATCCAGGCCGCCATATTGTGCCGTAAGCCTCTGATTATCCACTGCCGGGCGGCGGCCGACGACACCCTGCGCATCATGCGGGAAGAGGGCGCCGACGCAGTTGGCGGGGTGATGCACTGCTTTACCGAGTCCTGGGAGGTCGCCCAAGGCGCGATGGATCTCGGCTTCTACATCTCATTCTCGGGAATTGTCACCTTCAAGAGCGCTCACACGTTAAAAGACGTGGCCACGAAGGTGCCGCTGGACCGGCTCTTGATCGAAACCGACTCGCCGTACCTCGCTCCGGTACCGCACCGGGGGAAGGTCAACGAGCCCGGCCTCGTGGTGCACGTAGCGCAAGAGATTGCGCGGCTGCGGGGGCTACCCTTGAACCAGATAGGGGCCGAGACTACAAATAATTTCTTTAGATTATTCAATTTATTGGAACATGGACCTAATCAGGCACATTAGAATATGGGCGGTCGCCAGCCTGCTGGCGATCCCCGTGCCCGTGTGCGCCGATTCCTATGAAGACATTATGCAGGCGATCAAGCTGGACGACGGCGACACTGTCGCACGGCTGATCCAGCGCGGCGTCGATGTCGACACTGCCAGCCGTGACGGCGAGTCGCTGCTCATGTATTCGGCCAAGGAAGGCACGCTCAACACCATAAGAACGCTGCTCGCGGCAAAGGCCAAGGTCAATGCCCGCAATGCCCACGGAGAAACGGCCTTGATGCTGGCGGCGTTGGAGGGGCGGACCGACGCCGTCGAACTGCTATTGGACCATGGCGCGGAGGTCAATCACGCTGGTTGGACACCGTTGATGTATGCTGCCGTGAAGAATCGCGTCGCAACGGCGCGCCTGCTGATCGCCCGCGGGGCCGATATCAACGCGACTGCGGAGAACGGCACCACGCCGTTGATGATGGCCGCGCGCGAAGGGTCTTTGCCCATGGTCCTGCTGCTCGTGGACCACGGCGCCGATATCAACCATCGCACCCCGCATGGTTACACCGCATTGAGGGTCGCCAAGGATCGAGGCAAGCAAGACATCGCCGAGGCTCTGGTCCGGGCCGGCGCCGAGAACTAGGTGGCGCAATCGAGCAGCGATCTTCCGACGGGCCCGGTGCATGCGGCGCTTGAGAAGGCGATCAGCGCAGCAGGTTCGCTGAACGTATAGAAGCTCAAGCGGAGCGATTCAGGCCGGCACGCCTTTCAGTCGCCCGTCTAACATTGCGTATAATGTATATTATGTTAAATCACTGGTTGGCTATTCAACCGCTCGGTTCATCGAGCCGTGCTTCTAACGCCAATCCCCTACGCACGTCCTACCCGACCGGTGACCCTAGATCAGCGCTGGCCCCGGCCCAATAGCTCAAGTTCCGCGTGCGCCTTGGCCAACGCTTCCTCGAGCTTCGCGCGCTCGCTCAGGTCGCTACTCACCATCACGAACCCGGAGAGCGGACCAGCAGTGGTCTTGAGCGCGGAGATCACGGTTGAAGCACGGAACCGAATGCCGCTTTTTCCTAGCCTCCAGCCCTCCTCTTCTACGCGTCCCGAGAACTGCGCGATTTCCAGTAGACGGTCAGGCTGCCGGCCGAGGATGTCGTCCCTAATGAAAAGGCGCGAATAGCTCTGTCCGACGATCTCCTGTGCGCTGTACCCGGTGATCGCCTCGGCGCCCAGATTCCACGTCTTGACGATGCCATTTACGTCGAGTACCACGACGGCGTGGCCTTTGAGGTTATCGGAGGTAAGCCGGAACCGCTCTTGGCACAGATGCAGAAGGCCGCCCAAGCGCTGAAAACGGTCGATCTCGCCCTTAAGGTCGTCGTTCTCCTTGGTCACGACGCGGAGTCGGTCGATCTGCTCCTTGAGCGACCCGACCATCAGGGCGATTAGCGGCGCTGCCACCACGATCAGCATCGCCTGCCTCCAGTCCATCTCCGTGTAGCGGAAGGAATACACCGGGTTCGAGAACAGAACAAAGGAGCTAAACAGCACGATCGCGGCGCTAAGCATGCCGGCCATCCCGCCGGCAACGTACGTCGATACCACTACCGTCAGCAGCAACAGGACTTCCGGGTTCGGCAGCGCGCCGAGATTGCGCCACAGCAAGGTGATGAGCGTGATCGACGTCACAGTTATCAGCAGTGACGTGATGTGCGGTAGCCAGTCCGCCTTGCTCAATCCGGGGGTACCGGTCATTTGGTCAAGTGGTGTCATGCTTCCAACCCCTGCAAATGTGACATTTGCCGTAGTTTTGACAGACTGCAACGCTGCCGCCGCCTTACGAGCGTCTGTACCTTATATCACCAAGCGCGCAGCCCAGCAAAGAGAGTTTTGAATGCCCGCGCAAACCGGGTTGTTCGGCGGCGCCCATCAGCCAAAGGCCGACAGGCCGGTTTGCGCGCGACCTAATACGAGTGCATGAATGTCGTGTGTTCCTTCGAGCGTGTTCACAGTCTCGAGGTTGAGCAGGTGGCGAATAACGTGAAACTCGTCGGAAATGCCGTTTCCGCCCAGCATATCGCGTGCCAGGCGGGCGATCTCCAGGGCCTTGCCCGCCGAGTTGCGCTTGAGCAACGAGACCATCTCTGGTGTCGCCTTGCCCTGCTCGCGCAATCGGCTCACGTGCAGGCAGGCAAGGAGCCCGATGGCGATCTCAGTCTGCATGTCGGCGAGCTTTTTCTGGACTAGCTGATTTGCCGCTAGTGCCCGTCCGAACTGCTTGCGGTCCAGGACGTACTGGCGCGCGATATGCCAACACGCCTCGGCTGCGCCCAGCGCGCCCCAGCAGATGCCGAAGCGCGCGTTATTGAGACAACCGAACGGACCCTTCAGCCCGGTCACGCCGAGCACGTTGTCGCCGGGGACGAATACCTGATCCATGACGATCTCACCGGTCGGTGAAGCGCGCACCGAAAACTTACCTTCGATCTTGCGCGTGGCAAGCCCCTTCATGCCGCGCTCTAGAATAAAGCCGCGGATCGTTCCCGCCTCGTCCTTGGCCCACACCACCATGATATCGGCGATCGGCGCGTGGGTGATCCAGATCTTATTGCCGGTGAGAACGTAGCCTCCATCCACCGCGCGCGCGCGCGACTTCATGCGGCCCGGATCGGAGCCGTGATCGGGCTCAGTCAGCCCGAAGCAGCCGAGGAGCTCGCCGGTCGCCATTTTCGGCAGATATTTCTGCCGCTGGGCCTCGGTCCCATAAGCATAGATGGGTGTCATCGACAGCGTGGTTTGCACGCTACAAGCAGAGCGAAAAGCGGTGTCGACGCGCTCCAGCTCGCGCATGATCAGCCCATAGGCGACGTAGCCGATCCCGGCACAACCGTAGCCTTCGAGCGGCGCGCCAAGAAATCCGAGCTCGCCCATCTCGCGCATCACCGCGGGATCGAAAGTCTCCTCGCGATTCCACCGCAGGATGCGCGGCATGAGCTTCTCCTGCGCATACTGCCGTGCGCTATCGCGGACCAGCCGTTCCTCGCCAGTGAGCTGCTCGTCGAGCAGCAGCGGGTTATCCCAGTGGAACTGCCCGCCGGTCAGCGTGACCCGGGTCGCATCCTGCACGATTAGCGCTTCCAACAAATTCCGGTGCGATCGCCCGCCCCGGCTCGTTCACATCGCAGGTAAGAAGCCCGTTATCCGCCGGGCACTGTCGTACTGTTGCGCTGCCGCCTCCTCATACTCTTTCGAGAATCACCGCCATGCCTTGCCCCCCGCCAATGCACAGGCTCACCAGGGCGTAACGTCCGCCGCTGCGCTGCAGCTGGCGCGCCGCAGTGAGCGCGAGCCGCGCGCCAGAAGCGCCCAGCGGATGGCCGACGGCGATCGCGCCGCCGTTGGGGTTGACGCGCTTGTCGTCTAATGCGACCTCCAGTCCCTTCAGGCACGACAGCACCTGGGTCGCGAACGCCTCGTTGATTTCGATAATATCCATGTCCTTGATGCCGAGGCCGGCGCGCGCCAGCGCCTTCTTTGACGCGGCGACCGGCCCGATACCCATGATCTGCGGCGGCACGCCGGCTGCGGCACTCGCCACCACGCGCGCAAGCGGTTTCAAGCCGGCCTTGTCTCCCGCTTCCTTCGAGGCGAGGATTAGCGCCGCGGCGCCGTCGTTGACACCGGAGGCATTGCCGGCGGTCGTCACGCCACCCTCGTACAGCGGGCGCATCTTGGCGAGCGCGGCGAGGTCGGTGCCCGGACGCGGATGCTCGTCATCGGCCACCGGCGGCTGAGGGCCTTTCCGCGTCGGCGGCAACTCGACCGGCGAGATTTCGCCCGCAAAGAAACCCTCGCCCTTGGCGATGGCATATTTCTGCTGCGAGGCGAGCGCGAACTGATCGGCCTCCTCGCGCTTGATCTGATACTCGCGCGCCAGCGTGTCGGCAGTCTGAGGCATCTGGTCGTCGCCGAACTGCTTCACCAGCTTGGGGTTGGAAAAGCGCGGGCCGATGGTGCTGTCGTAGAGCTTCATGTCGCGGCCGAACGGCGATTCCGAGCGGCTCATCACCCACGGAGAGCGGCTCATGCTTTCGACGCCGCCCACCAGGAACACCTCGCCTTCACCAGCTGTGATTGCGTGCGCGGCATGAACCAGCGCGCCCAGGCCGCTCGCGCAATTGCGCTGCAGGACAGTGCCCGGCGTCTCGATCGGTAAGCCCGCAACGAGGCCCGCGTGGCGCGCGACGCAGCGGCTGTCTTCACCGCCCTGGTTGGCGCAGCCGACGACGATGTCCTCGATCTGCTCCGGCTTGAATGCCGACTTCTTCATCAGCGCCTTCAACACGTTCGCAAGCAGATCGTCGGGGCGGACTTTGGCGAGCACGCCGGCGTGGCGCCCGAAGGGAGTCCTCAGGCCGTCATATAGATAGGCATTCATCATAATCATATCCTTTCACATACAGAGAGTTACTGGAGCGCTATGGCTCCAGGGTGAGCAGCGACACACCGAGCCGCGCACGCCGCGTAAGCCAAATGTTCGGGCGGTAACGCGGATCGCCATAGATACGATACATCGATGCCAGCACCCTGTGAACTCGCTGCGGGCCGAGCACATCGCCGAAACGGAACGGCCCGTTGGGGTAATTGAGCCCCAGCGTCACCGCCTTGTCGATGTCGGCAGGCTCCGCGGTTCGGCTCTGGGCGATCGAACAGCCGATGTTGACGATCATCGCGACAATGCGCTGCGCGATGAATCCAGGGCTGTCTCGGCAAACGGTAACCGCCACGCCGTCGGAGGCGAGCAGGCCATGTGCGGCATTGCGATAGACGTGATCGGTCACCGGTGTGCACATCATGGTGCGGCGCTTGACCATCGGAAACAGCGTATCGACCGCCACGGTACGCTTGGGATCGAGCTCCTGATCGACCGCACAGGTCGTCGCATCTTCCCCGACCGGCGTAACCAGGATCAGCGCGTTAGCGCTCGGCTTGGGACCGCTTTCGAGCTTGGCGCCGAGTTTCTTCAGCACCTCGGTCAGCACCGCGTGTCCTCTTTCGTCGGCTTGGCTCACCCACACATGCCCGGGATACGCGGCGGGCGCCGCGGGCTCGGGCGGGATCACCGGCTTCATTTCGGCGTCGTACTGGTAGAAGCCCTTCTTGGTCTTGCGCCCGAGCACGCCCGCCTCATACCGCGAGCGCATGATGAGATTGGGCCGGTAGCGCGGCTCCTGGAAAAACTGGTTGTAGATCAGTTCCGAGGCCGGGTGGGTGACGTCGAGCCCGGTCAACTCCATCAGCTCGAACGGCCCCATGCGAAAGCCGCCGACGTCGCGCATCACGCGGTCGACGTCGACGAAGCTGGCGATACCTTCATGCACGAGGTGCGCTGCTTCGAGCGTGAAGCCGCGCCCGACCTGGTTCACCAGGAAGCCCGGGGCGTCGGTCAAGCGCACTGGCTCGCGCGTCATGCGCTTGCCGATCGTCATCAACGCCTCCGAGACCCAGCTCTCCGTCAGTAGCCCGTCGATCACCTCCACCAGTTTCATCAGCGGCACCGGATTAAAGAAATGAAACCCGGCGCAGCGCTGCGGCCGCTTGAGCTTCGCGGCGATGGTCGTCACCGACAGCGACGACGTGTTGGTGGCGAGGATGCATTCGGGCGAAACGATCTCTTCCAGTTCGGCGAAAAGCGCGCGTTTGGCGTCGAGATTCTCGACAATGACCTCGATCACGACGTCGCACGGCTTCATGTCGGCGGGCCCGCCGACAATCACGATGCGCCCGACTGCGGCGGCTGCATCTTCCTTGCTGATGCTGCCCTTCTCGGCCGCGCGCGCGAGCATCTTTTCGATGAATTCGCGCGCTTCCTGCGCGGCACCCTGGCGCGTATCGGTCATGCGTACGTTCATGCCGCCGGCGGCGGCCACCTGGGCGATGCCGCGGCCCATGGCGCCGGTGCCGATCACACCGATAGTCAGATCGGGTTTGGAGGCGTCAAAGTTCATGAATTTCCTTTTCTTGCGATATGCCCGAGCCTGTGGCGGGCTGTTAAAAACAGCGGCGCGAGGATTGCGCGCGCCGCGCGATCCTCGGAAAGGCGCCGCGATCAGCGACCCTTGAATACCGGCTTGCGCTTCTCCATGAAGGCGGTCTGGCCCTCCTGATAATCCTCGCTCTTGAAGCAGGCCTCCACCATCTTCTGGCACAGCGCAAGATCGCGCTCACCGGGATCCTTGAGGATCTCGATGACCGCGTGCTTGACGGCGGCGATGGTGAGCGGCGCATTGTTACCGATGGTGTTCGCGAACTCGAGCGTATAGCTCTCGAGCTCAGCGACTGGGACGACGCGGTTGACGAGATTCATGCGCAGCGCCTCCTGCGCGTTGAACTGGCGTCCAGTGAAGAAAATTTCCGCCGTGAACGAAGGTCCAACGATAGCCGCAAGGCGTTTGACCCCGGAGAAGCGGTAACCCAGCCCGAGCTTCGCGGCCGGCACCCCGAAGCGCGCGTCCTCCGCCGCAATGCGGATGTCACAGTTCGTCGCAATAGCGGTGCCGCCACCGATGCAATAGCCGCGGATCATGGCAATCGTGGGCTTGGAACAATTGCGCAGCGCCTCGGCCGCGGCGTCCGACGCAGCGTTGTACGCCTTGACCGCGTCCGCGCTGCTGCGCTTCTCCTTGAACTGGGAAATATCGGCGCCCGCCACGAATGCCTTATCGCCGGCGCCCTTCACCACGATCACGCGGACTTCCGGATCGCGCACGTAGGCATCGATTACGATGGGCAGAGCCTGCCACATTTCGAACGACACCGCGTTGTGGCGCGCCGGGTGGTTGAATACGATCCAGCCGATGTGCCCTTCCTTCCGGGCGAGCAGCTTGTCGGTGAGAGTCTGAATCGGTGCCACGGGTTGATTCACGGTGTGGTTTCGGGAATGGGCAATCGAGACCGCGATTTTAGCCTATTGCGACCGCTGCGGACTACTCGAGCACCATCAGCCAGTCGACGGCGACCGCGCCGTCGGGCCCGGCGAGCACCGGATTCAAATCGCATTCGCGCAGCCGCGCACCCGCCGCCGCACCGAAGCGCGAGACCGCGCTCACCAGCTCGGCCACCGCCCCGCGGTCAACCCCCGGCCGCCCCCGCACGCCCTCGAGCAGCGCCCGCCCCCGCAGCTCGTCCAGCATGCGCCCGGCCTCCGCCCGCGTCACCGGCGCCGCGCGAAACACCACGTCGCGCAGCACCTCGATATGGATGCCGCCCAGCCCCACCATCACCACCACCCCGAAGGCCGCGTCGTTCTGCAACCCCACCACCAGCTCCACTTCCCCGCGCGCCATCGCCTGCACCACGACACCCGTAATGCGCGCCGCCGGCCGGTGCCGCTGCACCGCCGCCATCAGCCCCGCGTAGGCCTCGCGCACCGCCTTCGCATCCGCCAGCGCGAGCCGCACGCCCTCGACCTCGGTCTTGTGCAGGATCTGCGGCGACTCGATCTTCAGCGCCACCGGGTAGCCCAACCGCCCGGCCGCCGCCGCCGCCTCCTCGGCCGAGCGCGCCAGCTCGCAGCGCACCGTCCTCACCCCGCACGCCTCGAGCAGCCGCTGCGCGCTCACCGTGTCCACCGCGCCCGCGCCTGCCGGCAGCCCGAGCTGCGGCAGCGTGAGCGCCGCGCGCGCCGGCGCATCCGCCAGCCAGTCGCGCCGCGCCTGCCCGTAGCGCACCAGCGCCGCGGCCGCATCCACCGCCGGCTCCGCACCGCGCAGCACGGCAATACCATGCTCGCGCAGCTTGGCGAGCGCGGCGTCGGGAATGCCGACCCAGCTCACGATGAAGGGCTTCGGGCTGCGTGCCTTGACCTCGGCAAAGGTTTGCACCGTGATGTCGGCATGCTTCTCGGTGAAAGCCAGCCACACGACGGCCACGTCCACCCCCGGATCGGCGAGCAGGATTTCCAGGCTGCGGCGCATGATCGAGGGATCGACCAGCCCCTGTGCCGTGATGTCGACCGGGTTGGCGGTCGATCCGAACGGCGGGACCACGGCTTTCAACGCCCCGGCCGTCTGATCGGTAAGCGCGGTTACCTCGAGGCCCAGTTCCTCGGCGCGGTCGGCCATTAGCGCGCCGGCGCCCCCTGAACGCGTGAGGAAACCGATGCCGCGCCCTTGGGGCAAAGGGCACTGCGCAAATACCTCCACGACGTCGAGCAGGTGCTCGTCGCTGCGCGCGCGTATGATGCCGTGGCCGCGCACCGCGCCCTCGAACACCGCATCGGCGCCGGCCAGCGAGCCGGTGTGGGATGCAATTGCGCGCGCGCCCGCGCGCGTGCGGCCAACCTTGGTGATCACCAGTGGTTTTCCGGCCTCGAGGGCCTTGTCCGCTAACTCGAGCAAGCCCTTGCCGTCCTTCAAGCCCTCGATGTAACCGGCGCCGACCCGGATGCGCGGGTCCGCCAGCACCTGGCGCATGACATCGACGAAGCTGACGTCGCACTCGTTGCCGGTGTTGACGAAGTAACCGAAGTTCAGACCGCGCCGCCGCGCCATGCCGGCGGTGGCGGTGCCGAGCGCGCCGGATTGCGTCACAAACGCCGCCGGGCCCGCCGGCGTGGGGCCGAGTGAAAATTGGCTGAACGTCGCCATCACGTTGTCGAAGGCGTTGATCAGCCCGAGGCAGTTGGGCCCCAGCACGCGCACGCCGCTCTCGCGGATCGCCGCCTTGAGCTCCTGCTCCAGTTTCAGCCCGTCACCGCCGATTTCCGAGAAGCCGGAGCTGAACACCACCGCCGACGGCACTTTCTTGCGCCCCAGCTCGCGCAGCGCGCGAGGTACGTGGCGCGCCGGGACGGCGACCACGGCGAGATCGATTCCGTCCGGCAGCGCCGCCACATCCGGATAGCACGTAAGCTCGCCAATCTTCTGGTACTTGGGATTCACCGGAAAGATGCCTCCGGCGTAGTGCTTGTCGAGCAGGGCCTTCAGCGTCCGGCCATTCAATTTCTGCATATCGCTGGACGCGCCGAGCACGGCGATCGAGCGCGGCGTCAGCAGCGCCTGGATGGCGGGGTTCATATGTTCTCGAGACGCGCGCCAAAGCCTTCGGCCTTCAGCGCTGCGATGATCTTCGCAATATGCTCCGGGCCGCGGGTCTGCACCACGAACATAACCTCCACGCTCTGCACCGACACCTGCGTAAAGGCGCGCTGGTGGTGGACTTCCTCGATGTTGGCGTTGAGCCGGCCGAGACAAGCGGTGGCCCGGGCGAGCGCGCCTGGCAGGTCGCGCAACTCCACGGTGAGGCGGGCGAGTCGCCCTGAGCGGACCATGCCGCGCTCGATGATCGACGCAAGCATCAACGGGTCGATATTGCCACCGCTCAGCACGATCCCAATCTTCTTTCCGGCGAAGCGGCGGCGGTTCTCGAGCAGCGCCGCCAGCGCCGCCGCCCCGGCGCCCTCGGCGACGGTTTTCTCGATGTCGAGCAACATCACAATCGCCTGCTCGATGTCGCCTTCTTCTACCAGGACGATGTCGCTGACGAGCTTGCGGATGATCTCGCGCGTCAGCTTGCCCGGTTCCTTTACCGCAATGCCGTCGGCGATGGTGGACGCGCCGAAAACCGGCTCTCCGCCCTCGATCACGTGATACATCGCAGGAAAGCGCGCGACCTCGACGCCGACGATCTCGATGCCTGGCTTGAGCGCTTTCGCTGCAATGCCGATCCCGGAAATTAGCCCGCCACCGCCGATCGGCACGACAAGTGCCTCGAGCGCGGGCTGCGCCGCAAGCATCTCGAGCCCGACAGTGCCCTGTCCAGCGATGATTTTCTCATCGTCGTAGGCGGGAATGAATTCGAGGCCGCGCTGTTCGGCAAGCCGGACCGCAAATTCCTTGGCGTCGTCGAAGCTTTCGCCCTCGAGCAGGACTTCCGCGCCGAACGCCTGCGTCCGGTCTACTTTGACGTTGGGCGTGAAGCGCGGCATCACGATGTGCGCCGGCATACCCAGCCGCCGCGCATGATAGGCGACGCCCTGGGCGTGGTTGCCGGCGGATGCGGCGACAACGCCTTTCGCGCTCTGCTGCGGCGATAGCGAAGAGAGCTTCACCAGCGCGCCGCGGTCCTTGAACGAAGCCGTGAACTGCAGGTTCTCGAACTTGATATAGACTTCGGCCCCGGTCATTTCCGAGAGCGTGCGCGACAGCAGGCAAGGCGTTTCCATCACGCTGCCACGGATCACGTCCGCTGCGGCACGAATGTCCGAAAGCGTCACCATCCGCTTATCCCCACATCTAGGTTCCTGATGCGGCGGCGTCGAGCACCGCCAGCCAGTCGACGGCGACGGCCCCGTCAGGCCCGGCGAGCACGGGATTCAAATCGCATTCGCGCAGCCGCGCACCCGCCGCCGCACCGAAGCGCGACACCGCGCTCACCAGCTCGGCCACCGCACCCCGGTCAACTCCTGGCCGGCCCCGCACCCCGTCGAGCAGCGCCCGCCCCCGCAACTCATCGAGCATGCGCGTGGCCTCGGCCCGCGTCACCGGCGCCTGGCGAAACACCACGTCGCGCAGCACCTCGATATGGATGCCGCCCAAGCCCACCATCACCACCACCCCGAAGACCGCGTCGTTCTGCAATCCCACCACCAGTTCCACTTCCCCGCGCGCCATCGCCTGCACCACCACGCCCGCGATGCACGCATCCGGCCGATAGCGTTGCGCATCGGCCATCACCGCCGCATACGCCGCGCGCACCGCTGCCGCGTCCGCGAGGGCAAGCCGCACGCCCCCGACCTCGGTCTTGTGCAGGATCTCTGGTGACTCGATCTTCAGCGCCACCGGGTAGCCCAACCGCCCCGCCGCCGTCACCGCATCTTCCGCCGAGCGCGCGAGCTCGCAGCGCACGGTCCTTACTCCGCACGCCTCGAGCAGCCGCTGCGCGCTCACCGTGTCCACCGTGCCCGCGCCAGCGGGCAGCGCCAGCCGCGGGGCCGCCAGCCCCGCGCGTGCCGGCGCATCCACCAGCCAGTTGCGCCGCGCCTGCCCGTAGTACACCAGCGCCGCGGCCGCATCCACCGCCGGCTCCGCGCCACGCAGCGCGGCAATGCCGCGCGCGTGCAGCGCGCGCAAGGCCCGATCGGGCGCCGCGACCCAGCACACGATAAGCGGCTTGACCGCCCGCGCCTTGATCTCCTCGAAGATGTCGACGAGCAGGTCGACGTGGGCATCCATTAGTTGCAGCCACACTATTCCAATGTGCACTTGAGGATCGGCAAGCACGACCCGTACGCTTTCGCGTAAGAGGCCGGGTTCGGCAACGAACTGACCCGTCACGTCCACCGGGTTTTCGGTGGCACCAAATCCCGGAATGACCGCCTGCAGCGCCCGCCGGGTGTGCTCGTGCAGCAGCGGGACCTTGAGCCCAAGCTCCTCGGCGCGGTCGGCCATCAGCACGCCGGCACCGCCCGATTGGGTAATGATCCCAATCCCGTCGCCATCGGGCAGCCCGCAGTGCGCAAACGCCTCGACGACGTCGAGCATATGCTCTTCGTTGCGCGCGCGAACGATGCCGTAGCCGCGCACCACGCCGTCGAAGACCATATCAGCGCCGGCCAGCGCTCCCGTGTGCGAGGCCGCCGCGCGCGCTCCGGCACCGGTGCGCCCAACCTTGGTCAGTACCAGCGGCGTTTTTGCCTCCAGTGCGAAAGCGGCGAGTTCGCTCAATCCCGGTCCGTCACGCAGCCCTTCGAGATAACCCGCGCCGACCCGGATGCGCGGGTCCGCCAGCACCTCGCGCATGACGTCAACGAAGCTGACATCGCACTCGTTGCCGGTGTTGACGAAGTAGCCCAGCCCCAGATCGCGCCGCCTTGCAAGGGCGGCGATGGCGGTTCCGAATGCGCCCGACTGGGTTACAAACGCCACCGGGCCCGCCGCGACTTCGCCCTCGGCAAACTGCCCGAACGTGGCGATGATTCGGTCGAAGGCGTTGATGAGACCGAGGCAGTTAGGTCCCAGCACACGCACGCCGCTCTCGCGTATCGCGGTCCGCAGCTCCTGCTCGAGGCGGCGCCCCTCGCCGCCGGTTTCGGCGAAACCGGAGCTGAACACTACCGCGGATTTGATGCCGCGAGCGCCAAGATCGCGTACGGCCGATGCCACCAGCGCGGCGGGCAGCGCGATAACCGCCAGATCCGCCGCTTCGGGCAGATCGCCGATCGTGCCATAGCACGGCAATCCGCCGATGTTTGGATACTTCGGATTCACCGGATAGATATTCCCGGCGTATCCCTTTTCGACGAGATACTTGAGCGTCCGGCCGTTCACCTTGGTGAGGTCGGCCGAGGCGCCCACTATGGCGATCGAGCGTGGGTTGAGCAGCGGGAGCAATTCGTTCATGATCGCCGGATATTACCGCGACTCTGGCGAAAGCCGGCGCGCCATGTCAATGATGGTGCCGCCGCACAGCGGCAAACCGCAGGCAGCGAGCGTCTGGTTCACCGCCCTCGCATTCACCATCCGCCGCAATTGCCTGAGCAGACTCGAAAGATAACTTGTCGCGTATTCGTGGAATCGCAGGCTGCGGTGCAGGAGGAACTGCAATTCCGCGTCGTCAATCTCGTCAGACGGCGGCTAACGCTTGAGAAAGCCGATCGTGTTGTTGGCCAGCGAGTCGACCGGCGCGTTCGTGTTTCCGGCGTTCACCATGTCGTTGACACGCGCCGTCCTGGACAGGCGACAAGGCGATACCCGATGCCGGACACGATTGGCGGATCCGGCAAGACGGGAGGCGCTATCGGACCACCAGCACCGGGATCTTCGAATGCGTGAGCACCTTGGCAGTCTCGCTGCCCAGCAGCAGGCTCGACAGCCCGCGGCGGCCGTGCGAGGCCATCATGATAAGGTCGCACTTGCGCCTCTTGGCGACGTCGATGATCTGCTGATACGGGAAGTCGCTGGTGACCGCCACGGTCCCGCACTGGACGTCAGCCGCCGCGGCGAGCTCCTCTACCTTGGCCAGCATTTTCTCGGCATGCGCCCGGGATTCTTTCTCGTAGCGCCCCTTGAACTCCGCGGTCATCGGCGAGACGAATCCCTCTTCTACCACCATCTTGAACTCCGGCACGACGTGGACGACGGTGATCTTGGCGTGGACCGACTTCGCGAACTCGACGCCGCGCTTGACGGCGCGGTCGGAGAGCTTCGATCCGTCGGTGGGCAGCAGGATGTGCTTGAACATGTCATCTCCAGGTATTGGCGGGTCGGCCTGACATCAATGCCAGGGAATGAGTTTAGACTACCCGGCTTCGCGACGATAACCTTTGATTCAAATCAATGGGTCTTGCCCAGACGGTGTGCGGGGATCGGCAGGGCGACGACCTCGACTCCCTCGTCGCGCAGCGCCTCGACGTCCCTGCTGGATGCCGTGCCGCGAATGTGGCGCTCGGGCACCTCGCGATAATGGATCTTGCGCGCTTCTTCGGGAAACGCCGGCCCGACGTCTTCCGTATTTTCGACGATGTGGTCGATCAGCTTCGCCATCAATTCGGGCGCAAGATTGGCGTAGTGCTGGCGACCGGCGCCGCCGGGCACCGGTTTCGGGAACTCGCGGCCGGCGCCGCCCGTGCGCACATTCGGGGGCGTCGGTACGCGGACGATCTTGCCGCTGCCGCACAACGGGCATGCCAGCAGTTTCTGGTCGACTTGGCGCGTGAAGTCCTCGCTCGAGTCGAACCACCCCTCGAAACGATGCTCCTTGTCGCAGCACAGATCAAAAACAATCACGGTCGTTTTCCGCTCGCCACTCTACGACACCATAGTCTACTCTGCAGATCGCCGCGTGGTCCGACGCACGTCGGCCGCTGGGGGCCGTTCATCAGACGGTCCGGCTGGTGCCCGGAGCCGGACTCGAACCGGCACGAGCGGATTAACGCCCGAGGGATTTTAAGTCCCTTGTGTCTACCAATTTCACCATCCGGGCAGGCATTACGTTATAACGGGTCGCCAGAGACAGCTTCTC